>Ga0209505_1000365_pt1 | contig 36741 bp, 31 predicted proteins | sample COGITO_mtgs_1103_2_FD_184794 | JGI IMG/M metagenome (GOLD analysis project Ga0209505, IMG submission 184794) | Pelagic marine microbial communities from North Sea - COGITO_mtgs_110331 (SPAdes) (version 2) | ecosystem: Environmental > Aquatic > Marine > Epipelagic ... | reverse complement strand
GCCTGGATTGAAGGCGATACCGTGACGGTCGATCAAGGCGGGTCTATGAGTTGTGCGGTGAGCACGTTTGGTGGCGGCTGCTTTGGTATGAGCTATTGGGAACAAGACGCTTCCTATGAAGCCTCTATTTGGGATTTGAAGAATTTGAGTGCTTCGGGGCAAATCAGCGCAGACTCCAATGGTACGAGTTATTTAGCGGGACTGGTTTTGCCCATTCCGATCTTGGCTCGGCCAGGTAATGCGGCATGCAAAGGTCTCGCGGCGCAATTGCGGGTGTTTATAACAGGGGTTGACGATTAGGCAGGTCGATGTTGTCAACGTCAGGAGTTCGACGGAATTCGACTGGGCTCCCCGACCGGCGGGGCTTCAGGGGTTGGGCCGAGGTCGGTCTCGGAGGCGTCGGTGGTTGAACGATTAGCGTCAATCGCCGCCGCTTTGTCGGGCCTAGGAATGAAGACTTGGCGCAGGGAGAAGTCAACTTCCTCAGGGATGCCGTTGCGCAACGCTGGGCGAAAGCGACTGTTCAGAACCATGGTTCGGGTCCAGCGCACCTCTCGATTGGGCACGTTTTCATTTAACACTTTGATCCGCCTGGCTCGCCCCTCGGTCGAGATCCTAAACCTTAAGTCTACGGCATATTCCGTATCGGACGCCGTCGAGTCGGGGCCATCAACGGCACTAAAATAAATAGGCTGATAAGCGTCGGGCCAGAGCAGGACGGGATCGGTGAGGTTTGTCGTTGGGACCGAGCTGCTTTTGGGTTGTGGGTCGTCCAAGGCCTCGGCCTCGGCGACCAGCGCGCCGTCCTCAATAGGGGGTGACGCGGGGTTGGCGGCGAGCCAAGCCGAGCGGTAGGCCGTCAGCGCTTTTCGGTTACCGGTCAGGATATAACCATCGGCTAAGGCCATCCACGCCTGGGTTAGGGTCTCGGCGTTGACCACAGTCTGATTCTGAACAACGGTTAGGATTTGCTCCAAGGCTTGCTCTTGTAATTGACGACTACTGCCTCGCCAGCTGTAAACCCGAGCTTTTGTTTCCAGGGCATCAATTAAATTAACGCTGTAGGGTCCCTCGGCTGTCGTTGTTTCCAAAATAGCTTGGTCGAGTAGGTCGATAGCATCATTAAATAAGGTTTGTCTGAGCAGACGGTCTAGGTCTTCGGCAAAAGGCGAGATTGTTTTGGCCCGTTGGCCGAGATAAGCCCCAATGCCAACTTTGACCTGGCTGAGCGCTGGACTTCCGGCAGGGAGGACTTTTTCGGCAATACTCAGCACGTATCGCTGTGCAATGTCGGCCGCATCGGTCTGATCGGTAATGAGATAGGTGCGCGTGAGCCAATTGAGGTTGGTTGTTTGCTCCGCCGTGAACAAGCCATCGCTGCGGTGCTGAATGTTCTGGCTCCATCGAAAATGATCCTCTGCAGCGTCATAGTCCTCGCGCAGAAAACCATTGATTCCAATAGCGGAGAGCAGTTGGGGTAATCGGGCGTCGAACAAGCTTTGATTTTGATTGAAATAGGACAGCGCTGCGCGCAAGGATTGATCGCCTTCCGTCAGATCGCCTGCATAAGTTTGGAGGATACCGACATTTGCCAGTCGCTTGGCCAGATAAATGGGGTCTTCGGGATCAGCACTGGCAAGGCTTGCATTTAGGTCCGCGGCAAGGCTTCGAGCTCGGTCTTGAGAGAGATTAGGCGTTGCGTTCAAGGCTGCGTTATTGGATTTGCTTTCTAAGAAGTTCAAATCATCGGTATTGTAAAGCAGGGAGAGGATCGGGTCCGGAGCGGCTTTGGCCAAGCATGCACTGAGGATGAGCAGCGTTAAGAGAATCGGGCGCATGCTTACACCTCCGCCTCGGTTTGACTGTCAGCGCTTTTAAACCGCTGCACGAAGGGCAGGTCCAACGTTTCAACGGGCAATCCATCGTGCATCGCCGGCTTAAACCGCGCAACTTTGAAAACCTGTTTCATGAGTTCTCGAACTTGGCGTGGGTAGCGATCTTCAAAGCGGATATTGGTCGGTTTGCCTTCCGCTGTGATGTCCACCGTCATCTGTACTTCTAGGGTCTCTAAACGCGCTAATTTTCGATATCGCGTTGGCAGCGCCTGCTTGAGTTGATCAAGGTTGAAGCGAAAAGGCGCGCCGATCACGGGCTCAAAATTATCGGTATAGCCGCCGAATTCCGATTGTGCCGCCTCTGCAATCGGAAGGAAGTCTTCGCTTAAAGCCACGGTAAAGGTTTGAGGGGCTTGCGACCAAAGCGCCTCATCGCGATAAACGCCAGCTAAGATTCTTCGCCGGCGCAATTCTTGCCTGAGCTTCATATCACCGACTTTATTAGGGTCGAGGTCATTATATCGCCGCAGTCCCGAAATCAATTGGGGCGTTTGATCTTTAACTGCGTTTTGTTGAGCGTAGTGCGCCGCTGCGAGGTTTGCTTGGCCATCGAGGGTGAGTAAATCACCAATTTTTTGTTCAAATTGTGCGATGAGATCGGCAGGCAAATTCTGTGTCTTAGCGCGCGCCAGCAGTTTAATGGCATCATCGCTGTGGCAGCACCGAGCCGAAAATCGTTCAATGTCTAATCGAAGTAACGCCCGTTCGGGTTCAAAGGGCTCGCGCGCTAATTCGGTTTTAAGCGATGCGCTCAATAACCGTCTGGCCGCATCAAATTGTCCTGAGTAAAGATACCAGCGGGCCAAGGCAATTTCAGATTGGACTCGGGTATCAATCGAGGTGCTGCGTTGCCCCAAGAAATGATTGAATTGCTTAAATTGATTCGCCTGCCGGTAGTCTTTTTGTTCGATGTGCGCGCGTGCTAACTGATCCAAAATTGGCCCTTGTTGTTCCGTGACGACGCCATGCTCACGGTGCAGTGCATGTTGGGCTTGGAGCAGTAGATCTTCAGCGACAGCCCAGTTTTGATCAGCCATTGCCTTCCCCGCTTTGGATTGCAGCACATCTGCTTCTGACAAGGATGGCTGCGCCGCGTTGGCAACAGGGCCTGGCAGGCTCTGTGCAAGCACGCCCGGAACAAGGGTCACACTGAAGCCAATGATGAATACCGTACCAATCAAACCGGCAACAGTCGCTTGGAAACGCTTCAGCCGTTGAAATTGGGTCATAAGACGGGAACACCTTTTAGTAATCATTGCTGCAATATAGGTTTAAACGGGGTTAGGGCGCAATTCGTTCAGTTGATTTTCAGGTTGGGTGCTGAATAATGCAGGGCAAGGTCTGAGCGGATACCATTGTGTTGAAACAAATCATCAGTTTACTGTTTGGCTTGCTCTTTGCCGAACCGAGCTTGAGTGCTCATGAGGCGGGGCTAGGCTTGATCCGGCAAGGGCCAGCGCACCCCGTCAGTCGCCTTATGGCTGAAAACCCGGCTGCAAAGACGATGGATGAACCCGCGTTGGAGACCGCGGCGAGTGCAGTGGATCAACGCGGGAATACCGACAGTGCCATCGTTGAAGAGGGCGTTGAAGATGACGCCCCGGATGCGGTGGACGGTGTCGAGACAGCGGCAGAGGGTAAATTATCCAAAAGTGAGGCTCGGAAACAGCAAGAATGCCAGATGGCGAATGCGGCCATGACGGCGGTTGGTGTGACCCAAAACACATCCTTACAAGACTATGTTCGCCGGGTGGGTCAGCGCTTAGTCGATGTTGCCGAGGTGGGCGAGGAAACCTTTTCTTTTGACGTGCTGGAAACGCCCCAAATCCAAGCGGCGACCAACGCCTGCGGGAACATCTTTATCAGCACAGGTCTTATGATGCATCTCAATTCGGAATCTGAATTGGCGGCGGTGTTAGGCCATGAAATCATGCACGTCTTAAAGGCCCACGACAAACGCAGGAAGCGCCGCGAACTGCTAAAAGGCGCGCTTGGGTCCGCCACCGCAATGGTATTGGGTGGTAGCAGTTATTCGCGCAATGAAATCAACCGGTCGATGAGAACCGCGACCGATCTTGCGTTTACCCAGTACGACCAGAATCAGGAATTTGAGGCGGACAATTTTGGCGCGGAAATTATGGCGAAAGCCGGCTACTCACCAGAAAGCGTGGTGCAGGTCATGGCAATGTTTAAAGCCTTGGAGTCGGTTGAGTTCAAACAAGCCAGAGCCGAGGGGCGCTCGAATGCGTTGTTTCGCAGTTTTGTGACGTCGCACCCGCCCACCCCAGAACGCTATGATCGGGCTGTTATCAAGGCGCGGGCATTGAATGCTGAAAACAATGATTATCGGTCAAGCGATGAATTTCTCGAGCAGCTCGATGGCGTGCCTTATGGACTCACGCGCACAACCGGCGTGCTGCGGGGAAACCGGTTTTATCATGCCCGGCTTGGTATTACGTTGGCCCTACCTGAGGGCTGGCGGCAAAAGCAGGTGCCCAGCGGGGTCTTGTTTGAGTCTGCAAGCGGGGACGCGGCGTTTGAGCTCAGTACGGCTCGCCTGAAAAAAGGTCTTACCCCCGAGGCGCTCGTGAACGAGGGGCTCGGCTTTAAGGTTATTGAAGGGCGTGATCTCACCATTGATGGGATGCCCGCCTACATTGCAACGGCGGAGCGTGCGCAAACCGTCTTCGGCGAGCGGCCGATTCGATTGATTGTCGTCTTTGATCAACGCCGGGGCTTGGCCTTTGTCGGCCAAGGTTCCGGAAAATTTGATCTGAAGAAGTTGGCGGATGACGGGTCTTTTATCAAAATCGGTTTTAGTCTCGCGCGAATGCAAAAAGTCGACTTTGAGGCGGCGAAACCGCTACAGCTTAAGGTGGTTCGAGCAAGCCCCGGCACCACGATGGCGAGCCTTGCAGCCCAGTCGGATCTACCGAATTATCCCGAAGACGAACTGCGAGTCATTAATGGCTTGTACCCCCAGGGCGAGCCTGAACCAGGGCAGCTGATCAAGATCATTGATTAACGAAACAGGGTGATCAGAGCCGCGTGTGAGGCGAGCTGTTGCGCCTCGGTAATGCCTTTGATGCGGCCCCGGGCAATCAAGTAGTTAACCCCTAGGTCCTCTGAATATCGCGCTAGCGTGTCTTGAACAAAGGTTGCCGCGCCAACGATGAAAGCGGGTTGATCGGGCTGGTCGGGTTGATCTTGAGCCGCTGCGCGACGGCTCTCTTGCCCCAATTGTTCCCTAACAGCCGTCGCCAGTGCGGCATCTTCGGTAATAAAAATCGTTCGCATAACCGGCACGACGTCGGGCTGCTCTTGATCTGCCGCTTTGAGGGCGGCCCGATATTGCGCAAAGTTTTGGGAAAGTTCACTGAAGGTTTCCATGGGCGAGGCGAGGTAAGGGCAGCCAAATGCCGCGGCTTGCTTGAGCGCCAGTGGCCCGAAGGCTGCGATCCAGAGCCTGGGATGCGGGCTTTGGTAAGGCCTTGGGGAGAGGTACAGCCCACGATCATCTTTGTGATGAATCGCCTCCCCAGACCAAATCGTCAGCATGCGCGTTAAGGATTGCTTGAATAACGCGCGTTTTTCGCGGGGATCTACCCCGAAGACGTCGAACAAGTCTTCGCTGAACCCGCGTCCGAGGCCTAGAATGAGTCGGCCTTGGGCAATCTGGTCCAGCATGGCGACCTCTTCTGCGACACTCACCGGATGCCGGATGGGCAAAACCAGGGACGTGGTGCCGAGGTCAATGGTACTGGTTCGAGCCGCGGCAGCCGCCAGTAAAATCAGCGGCGCGCTCAGCGCAGCGGGGCCTGCAAAATGATTTTCGGGCAACCAAAAGCCCTCAAAGCCCATGGCTTCGGCCTTTGCAGCTTGATCGGGGATTCGTTGTAGGGCCTCAACACTGCTGAGATCCCAGGCGGTGACAGCAAGTTTCACGTAACGCTCAAGTTATCGATTGATCGATACTCTAACGCGGGGGTGTCATGAAAACCACCGCAGGCTGTGGCAGAATGTCGGCTCGATGATAATGAGTGTCCTGTATGAATCCCCTTACTCCTGTTTTAGTTGGCGTTAGTCAAATCCTTGAGCGCGGCTTTGATCCTGATGCGGTGAGAGAGCCCATTGATTTGATGCTCACGGCGGCGAAAGCGGCTGCGGTTGACAGTCAGTCCTCCGATATAATATCGGCCATCGATAGTGTTCGAGTGGTCCGGGGCATTTGGCGTTATAAGCAGCCCGCGGGGTATCTTGCCCAGGCCTTAGGTCTTGATAAGCCAGAACTGGTTGGTACGCCCTTTGGTGGTAACTCGGTGCAGGCCTTGGTGAGTCAAACGGCACTGGATATTTTGGCCGGCGAGATCGAGGTGGCCCTGGTCGTGGGCGCCGAGGTTGGCAACACCCAAGCCAAGCTTGCCAAGCTGGGTCAGACGATGACCTATCGCGAGACGGAAGGCCCCTACGACAAAATGCTCGGTGAAGAAGTGCCGATGTCCTGTGAGGCGGAGAAGGCGCGCGGTGTCGCGCAGCCGATACAGATGTACCCGATGTTTGAAAATGCCATTCGCCATGCTCGTGGGGAGTCCATTGCAGACCATCGCGATCGAATTGCCAAATTATGGAGTGGTTTCAGTGCGGTTGCGGCTCAGAACCCCACCGCTTGGATTCAAAAAGAGGTCTCCCCGGAGGAGATCAAAACCGCGTCCGCCAGCAATCGTATGGTGAGCTTCCCGTATCCAAAACTGATGAACTCGAACAGCGCAGTGGATATGGGTGCGGCGTTACTGATGACCAGCGTTGAAAAAGCGCGGGCGCTGGGTATTCCAGAAAGCCAGTGGGTTTACCCCTGGTCGGGTGCAAATGCCCATGATACCTATGCGGTTTCGAATCGCGCGAATCTGCATTCGTCGCCAGCGATCCGGCACGCCGGCAACAAAGCCCTTTTGCTCGCAGGGGTGACGGTTGCGCAACTGGACCGCGTTGATGTTTACAGCTGCTTTCCATCAGCCGTGCAGGTCGCTGTCGCCGAGTTGGGGCTGGATGACACCAAACCGCTGACGATTACGGGTGGTTTGACCTTCGGTGGTGGGCCTTTAAATAATTACGTCATGCACAGTATTGCGAAGATGGTTGAGCTCAGCCGGTTGCATCCGAGCGAAATCGGTCTGATTACCGCCAATGGTGGTTACCTTACCAAGCATGCCTTTGGGGTCTATAGCGCAACTGCGCCAGCGCAAGATTTTCAGTTTGCAGATGTGCAGGACGCGGTGGATGCCGAGCCAACCCGCACGGTTCTGCAGGACTACGACGGGCCTGCAACGGTTGAGTCTTATACCGTGATGTATGGCCCTGAAGGGCCAAAGGCGGGGCACCTCGTGTGCTTAACGCCAGCAGGTGAACGGGTTTGGGCGAACGTCGAAGATCCAGCAGAATGGGTCGCCATGACCGAATCCGAAACCTGCGGTCGGGCGGTGATGGTGGATGGCTCGGGCGCGGCGAGGTTTGTCTGAGATGAACCCTTTTCTTGCGCGCATGGGATATGGTCCAGATGACCGCGTCTTAATTCTGCATATCGATGATATGGGCTTTTGTCACGCGGCGAATGCAGCAAGCCTTGCGTGCCTAACCGAAGGGTCCGCGACCTGCGCATCGATTTTGGTGAACGGGCCTTGGTTTCAAGAGGCTGTTCAGATGGCCAAAGCGAACCCGCAGCTGGATTTGGGCGTGCATTTAACGCTCACGGCAGAGTATCCAACCTACCGCTGGCCTGCGCTCAGTAGTCGGGATCCAGAAACCGGCTTGCTTGATGCCGACGGCTACTTATGGGCGACCCGAGAAGATGCGGTGCGCAAGGTATCTGTTGCCGCCGCAGAAGGCGAGATGCGGGCCCAAATCGATGGCGCGTTGGCGGCTGGAATCGACGTGACGCACATTGATACCCATATGGGGTCTGTGGTGCATCCAAAGTTTTTAGGCAGTTATCTGCGGCTTGCTCACGAATACGGTGTGCCTGCCTTTTTGCCGAGAATTACCCGGGATCGACTCCAAGCGTTGGGCGAGGGGGATATGGCGGATGAGTTCCTGCAGGTTTTGGCGATGATTGATACGGATCAAGTGCCCACCCTTGATGACATCATCATCGAAACGCTCGTACCAAAGACTTCAAAGCATGATTTTTATCGCGATCTGATTAAAGGCGTGCAACCGGGGCTCACCCACCTACTGTTTCATCCGGCGGTTGCGGGCGCGGAACTCGAAGCCATAGCCGATACCCATGCCTCTCGTCATGCCGACTATGAGGCTTTCTTGGATCGATCTTTACGCGATTTTGCCGAAAGTTTGGGCATTCATTTGGTGGGTTATCGGGACCTTAAAGCCCATTTGATCGCTTGATGATCCTGAACAGCGGGCGTGCTGATGCGCAACCCTGATGAAGTGGACGCGGCCGCAACGCAGCGATTGAGCTGGTCAGAACGCGCATTAACGCGCGCTGAGATCCTGCACGCCCTGGGCAAGGGGCAATCGGGTGATGAACTCGTGAATCCGCATTTCGAGTCGGCTGTGCCCAGTGACGTTAAAGCCCGGGCGGGTCGTTCATCGGTTGCCATTGTGATATTAGATGAAGCTCAGCCCACAATTGTGCTGACCAAGCGCAGCGCTAAGATCCGCTTTGGCGGACAATTTTGTTTTCCAGGCGGACGAGAAGCGCCGGAAGATGATGGCTTAAAACAAACCGCGCTGCGGGAAACCTTTGAGGAAATCAATGTGCTGCCCAGCGCGCTGACCTACATCGGCTGCCTGGGAACCTATTTCACTCACGCCGGCTATCTGATCGAGCCCAATGTTTTCATGGCGGATGCTGACGTATCCTATCGGCCGGATCCTGATGAGGTTGCAGAGATCGTTTTGGTGCCTTTGTCTGCGTTGCAAAACAAGGCCAACTATCACTTGGTAACGCGAGGGGGTGGACGCGCCAATTTCAATTTTCGGTGGTCGCATATTCAGGTTGGCGGCCCAACCGTGTCACTGATGATTCATTTGATGCACAGCCTTAGTGGTGTGTTGAATCCTCATGATCGCAATTCGTGGCGCGACAAATTTTAAAGTTACGCAGGTGCGCCGCCGCTAAAATAAGACCGGCAACAATGGTCACGCCGCGCTCGGCGGTGGGGGTTAAAACGCTGTGCCCAACCAGACCGGCAAACAGTAACAGGCTGAGTCCGGTGCCGCCCAGCAGTAGGATGAGAAGGTCTTTGTGCTGGCGACAACCAATACCAAGCGCAATCAGGCTCACTGGCAGAATGAACCACAATAAAACCAGGTGAAAGGTTTGCTCATCTAAAAGCCCGGTTTGGGTGATGGGCGCGATTGTCAGCAGGACTGGCAGCGCCAAACAATGCAATAGGCAGGTTGCCGAAAGGAAGACACCAATTCGGTCAAGGTAGGGCATTGCAGCGCTGAAGGATCGTTGTTTCATAAGCGCGCTGTTATACCATAAAAAGCCAGAACCTCAACCTTCTCGCCCAAAATTATTGCCGGCAAAGTCATAGTCATTGATCGAAGCCACCGCTATTTTCTATTTTTAAGGAGTTAACACCAAGAAGTGGTTTTGCCGCGCTGCCTGCCGCGGCGACGGTTGTCGTGGCCTCGGGCGCAAAGTGGTCCATCTCGACGCCCCACACCCCACACCCCACACCTTGACGGGTGGGGACATTATTTACGGCCCAGATCTGCAATGGCTGCGATCTACTGAGTGTCTCTTCGCGCAATGTCAGCGGCTAAGGGTTTTGCCGGTTGTAAGTCGACAGCAATGCCGGTCATAAACGATTGATTGCTGAAAGGCTCGAAGCTACCGGGCCCAGAGGGGAGTAGCACGTTGGCGTTGGTCCCGGCGTGTTTTGCCGCAGTTTTCATGCGCTGGCCTTGGTTCCCCCAGCCATGGGTCATGGCAACAACGCCCGGCCGAAGCGTCTCATCAAACGCGATGCGGGTGGTGAGGGCGCCAAATTCGTTGAACAATTTGACCGTGCTGCCATCTTGAAGCTGACGAGACTGCGCGTCACTCGGATGAATGTACAAGGGGTTATCCAAATGCTTGGGTCGTTTTAATTGTTCGACGTTATGGAACCAACTGTTGAGCATGTAGTTCGTTCGGCGGCTAATGAGCTTGAGTTGACCGGTGGCCTCCGCGCTTAAGCTTTTGAATATAGCCTCGCATCGATCGCGCGCCGCCGCCATGGTTTCGGGGCAACAATCCACCAGGCCCGTATCGGTTTGAATCACGGACTCAAATAAGCTTTCTGGCGCGGTGGTCTCTAGTACTTTGACGGGCATTAAAGCGGCCGATAACGCGCTGATACTGGTGTCTGAGGCGCCCAGCATATGATCCAAGCGGGCAAAGGGATCCGGTAACTCGGTATCGTTTTCCGGCTCATTGAGATAAGCCTGCTCTAGGCGCGCCATGATTTCCCATTCTGGCTTGCGCTCAAAGCCCGGCGCAACGAGGGCCTCAGTAAACTGTACAAAGGGTTTGTGCTGCAGGCCGAGTCCAGCCAGGTTAATGTCCGCCCGCTCAAACATATCGGTCGCAGGGAGCGTGATGTCTGCAAAATCGCTGGTCGCACTTGGGTAGATGTCAATGACCACCAGAAACTCGAGTTGCTCAAGCGCCGCTTGCATGCGCGCACTATTGCCGATGGATAACAGCGGATTACCCGAAATGACAATCAGGCCCCGGATGGGATCGGGATCATCCAAGATCATGTCTGCCATCAGATTCCCCGGTAAGGATCCGCGCACCGTTCGGAGCTTGCCGAAGCTAGAGTCTTGGTAACGCGGTGGTTGCCCGCGGGTCGCGCCGGCTTTGGCGGCCGGGTAAAACCCATTGGCATAGCGATTACCGCCGGCTCGACCAAGATTTCCCGTGACCAAACTCAACATATAGATCAGCCAATAGGCGACTGCGCCTTGCCGGCCCATATTGACCCCCGTCGACATATAGATGGAGGCTTTATCGGCCGCCGCGAAATCGGATGCCAGGGTTCGAATCTCACCCGCGGTCAAGCCAACCACCGAGGCCACGCGTTCGGCGGGGTATTGGGCAACGAAGGCCTCGAGCGCGCCTAAGTTTTCGCCATGGGCGCGAGTCGCGGCCTGATCAATTAAGCCTTCCTGAAAGCAGTGGGCGAGCATGGCGCTCAGCAAATAGACATCTGAGTCCGGTTTGACCTGTCGTAATTCGCCTAACCCGGTGACCGATTCGTTCTGTCTGGGGTCTACAAAGATGAGCCGAGCCCCGCGCTTTTTTGCGGCCCGGAGTTCGGCGACGGGATCCGCGATGGAGACAAAACTCATATGCGAGACGCGTGGGTTCGCGCCCAATATGAGCATTAAGTCGGTCTGCTGAATATCCGGAACAGGATGGATGGTGCTGGAGCCAAAGACGGCTTCTGAGGCGGCAAACTTGTTCGCGCAGTCCTGGGTGCCGGAGCTGAAGTTTCGTCGGCTGCCGATCGCGCTGACAAAGGAACTGATCGCAGGGCCCGCCGTTGAGTTAAAGGCCAATGGATTGCCTGAGTAGATCCCAAGGGCGTTGTTGCCATAGCGCGCCTGCAGGCCGCGTAGTTGCTCACCGACGGTGGCCGCTGCCGCCTCCCAGGAAATCCGTTCGAAGGTGTCCCCATTCTTCCGTAATGGCCAGCGCAGACGGTCGGGGTCTTTATGAATGTCCAGAACGGCCAATCCTTTGTGGCAGGCAAAACCCTTGGTGACGGGGTGTTCCTTGTCGGGCAGGATCGATTTTATTTCGCCGTGCTCAAGGGTTGCGATGAGTCCGCAGCTGGGTTCGCAAACTCGGCAAAAGGTTCTTTTTGTTTCGGGCTGATCCATTGATGCGCTCGTCTCTTAGGTTGGCATCCTTTAGTAAAGCCTTTAGCATCTAGCAATTCAAGGCTTAAGGAATTCTCAATGTTTGAAGATCAAGTGGTGGTGGTAACCGGTGGCGCGGGGGTGTTGGGTCAAGCCGTGGTGCAACATTTCTTAGCACGTGGGGCTGTGGTGGTCTCGGTGGACTACAATCAAGCCTTGCTGGATGCCGCGTTTCCAAACCCTGGGCCGCACTGTCACCTGGCAGTTTGTGATTTGACAAGCCGCGACGATTGCGCGGCCTTATCCGAAGAATTACTTCAAACCCATGGTGCGGTGGATGTGTTGTGTAATATTGCGGGCGGCTTTCAAATGGGCGAGACCGTGTTTGAAACGCTTGATGAGACCTGGGATTTCTTATTTAACCTTAATACGAAGTCGATTATTTATATGACGCAAAAGATCGTGCCAGCAATGGTTGCAGCCGGCTGCGGCAAGGTGGTCAATGTGGGCGCCGTTGCGGCGACGCAAGGTCAGGCGCACATGGGGGCTTACCTGGCGTCGAAGTCGGCCACCATTCGGCTGACTGAAAGTCTTGCCGAAGAAGTCAAACAAGCGGGTGTGAATGTCAATTGTGTGCTGCCAGCGGTCATCGACACCCCAAGAAACAGATCGGATATGCCCGACGCGGACTTCGGTCAGTGGGTCGCGCCCGAGCACCTGGCCGCGGTCATTGGCTTTTTGGCCAGCGCTGAGGCGATCGCCGTGCACGGTGCGGCAGTCCCGGTTCGAGGGCTCGGCGGATGAGCGCGCCAATACAACCCTGGACGCGCGTTGCGACAAAAGTGCTCAACGATTTGCGAATCATGAAGGTTCAGGAGGTCACTGCGATTTCGCCTAAAACGGGCAATGCCCATGGGTTTTTCGTGTTGGATACGGTGGACTGGGTGAATGTCCTACCGATCACGGCGGATCAAGAGGTGGTTTTTGTCCGTCAGTATCGTCACGGAAGCGACGCCATATCGCTTGAGATTCCAGGCGGCATGGTTGACCCCGGTGAAGCGCCGATCGTTTCAGCGGCCCGAGAATGCCTCGAGGAATCCGGTTTCCGGGCCAGTCATTTAACGTCTTTGGGGGTGCTGAATCCGAATCCAGCGGTATTTAATAATCAATTACACACGTTTGTCGCTGAGAACGTGGTGATTGAAGGGGATATTCAGAATACGGCCACTGAGCAAACCGAGGTCGTGTTGGTGCCGAGGGCGGAACTCACAAGCTATCTACTGGATGGTCGGATTGATCATGCGCTCGTCGCAGCAACGCTTTGGCGTTACCTGTACCTAAACCAAAGCTAAGAAAGTCGGCGGGTTGCGATCGGAAAAGCCTGATCAATCAAGGATTGTCGCTGACGAAAGAAATCCGCGGCAGCAGGGTCGGGTTGTCTTGAAGCCTCCCACGCGGCAAAATTTTTGTACCAGGTAATCAATAGCGCGGTCTCTTGAAGGGCCGGCGTCGATTGCCGAAATAACGCTTTAACCTCAGTATCAAAATCACCCTCGAAGGTTTCCCAGGCGCGCTCGGACAAGGCAATCAGCTGATCAACTTGGTTGCCTGGTAGGGTCCAAAAGCGGAAGACATAAAGGCCGGCTTGATCAAAAGATTGGGTTTGGGTCGGTCGAACGGTGGCGCTGAAGTGATGTGCCTGAACGACTTCAAAGCCTTGCATAAGGGTGTCAGAGGTCAAGGTCGCTTGCTTTGTTATCAGCAAGCACTCATCGCTGGCCAGCCCGAACAGTCCTGTGAAGATGCCGACTAGGGCGGCCCCCGTCGTGTTTGAATCAAACTGGGTTCTCAGGGTCTGCAGATCTTTGACGAGGCTGCCCGCGCCAAGATGCTTGAGTTGACTCACGTGGTAGTGGCTCATAAGGCACCCTGTCGATACAGGGCGTGAGCGGGGTTATTGACTGGCCACTTCAAAGGAAAGCTGCTCGAGGTCATTGGTAATAATCATCGCTTGAATATCTTTAATGTAATCTGCGCCGCGACTCGAGTAAGCCAGCAAGCCCTCGGCCAGCAAAACGCCCCGCAAGGGCGCGCCCAGTTCGCGCGTCGTTTGCCGTAAGTTTCTTAAGCTTTGGTAGGCGCGGTTGGTGTTGAGGTTGTGCAAATAAGCAACGACACTATCTCGCGTATGCTCGAAACGTTTGACCTCGTGGGAACGGCCTGCATCGCGTTGCCGGGGCTTGAGCCCACAACCGGCTTGATAGCACCACATCCCAAAATAATTATTCGCCTGGCGAGCAAACCGGGACGTGCCCCAGCCGCTCTCATTCGCCGCTTGCGCCAAAACCAAGGAGGCTGGCACCACATCAACGCGCTGTAGGACTTGCGCAATGAGCTTGTCGGTCGGACGGTTATGCTGCGCAGTGGGCAGTCGATACCGTTTGGCCAGGCGCAGAAGATCGGCCTGTTGCGCGCTGGATAAGGCTCGCCCCGTGGCATTGATCGCCTCCATCTGTAAAAGGCGTGCGCGTTCGGCCTCAATGGCGGCATTTGCGTCGAGAACAAAGGGCATCAAATAATCGAAAAAAGCGGATTTTTTTGTTTGCACATCTCGAATGGCCGCGAAGTCCGGACGGGCCGTGTCCAGCTCCGAATGCTTGGCCAAGGTTGCGCCGGCGAGCGTTGTTGCAGGCAGTAATATTAACCAGACGAGCAGAATCATTTGCATGTTTGAATGCCGATTTCTTAGTGGACGACCGATCTTATCCATTATTTCTTCATTATCAAGTCATTTTTTTTCATTATTTGGTTGATTTTTGAGGCATTCTGACCTGGGTTCAGGCTGGTAGCATTTACAAATTCGTGTCGAGTCGGTTGAATGGGGTGAGGTTTAGGCAGGGGTTCACGATGGCGGCGAGACAGAAAGTTCTGGTGTTGTACTTGGCGACGTCGGCGTTGGATACGCCAGTTGTTGGATGGGCGCAGTACGATGGCTTTGGTGACAGCAAGCCAATGACCGGGGATGAGGATGTGCCGCCCTACAAGACTGGGGTCGATGCCCTCCTCGATGGTTGGCGGTTGATTCAAGCGAGTCCCTTGGTCAGCCACGTCTCGGGTGAGGAATTTCGGACAGATTATTTAAAGTACGAATTTTTTTTCGAGCAGTGGTACTCGATTGAGCCCAAGCTGTGATGACCAGTTATCAATGCCTGCAGGGCAATGAATTGGATAACGTGCTGTGCGCGTGTCGTGAGCCGCCCGTAACGGGTCTGTTAGCGGGGCCTTGCACGGCCTGCCGAATGCGCTGGCCTTTAAAGGGATGTCTAAAGGGATGTCGCGCGTCGACTGCGCGGTGGGGGTGTCAATGGGTCATGAGTTAGGTTTGACAACGCTGCAAATGGCGGAATTTGTGGCGCGAGGCGTATTGGCCTTCGAAGGCGTGGTGCCCGAGGCGTTGAATGCGCGGTTTCTAGAGCAGCTGCGCGCACCGGCCGGCGATGCAGAAAGAACGCTCAGTCAGGCGTATAGTCGGTTAATTCACAACCCCAGCATTCCGAAAATCTCCCCCGGCACCAGCCTGCCAGATTGTTTTCAATCGGGGAACTGCCTGCATGATATTTTCGCCTTACCGGTGGTTAAAGGCATGATCCGAAGCTTGGTGGGGGATGCCCCGATTTTTGATCATCACTTTCTGCATTTAACGTTAGGGGCAGGGACTGAGATGCAGCGAACGTCCAAGGCTGTCTCGCAACACAATCATCAAGATTCAACCATTGATCCAAGACAAGCATTCGACATCCAGCTATTTTACTTTCCCCAGGCGGTCACGCGTGCAATGGGGGGGACACGCTACATTCCGGGTTCTCATTTGCGGCGGGTCAGCGAGGCTGCCATCGCGCGCTATCAAAACATCGTGGGTCAAGAGCACGTCGTTTGCCCAGCAGGTAGTCTGTATGTGTTTCACATGGGGCTTTGGCACGGCGCTGGGCGCAATCAATCCAATGAGGACCGCTACTTATACAAGATTCGGCTGGGACCTAATGCGCCTCAGGTGCGGCTTTGGAATGACTCGGATCTTGTGACCCAACCAGATTCGCCGAGGCCTATTTTTTGGACAGATCCGAATCATAAAGATCCCGTTGCCAACCAACTGATGGCGCTTGAACCCTGGTTCGAGGCGGACACCGGCCGGTTAGAGCTCATTAACCGTTTGAAACTGTGGCGTTATATCACCGGGGATCCCAAGGCGGATGTCGATTACTGGTTAACGCGGGTTGAAAATGAATGGGGCTTGCCTTGATTAATGGGGCAAGGTTCTGAGGCGAACCCAGCCGGTTTCAATATGATCAACGGCCGCGTCATACCCCTGCTCACCCGGGAGTAATAAGGCACGGGTTTCGGGGTCGACGAGCACCTGATGGTAGTCTTGGATTTGATCCATCGCGGCCAGGACGGCGTCTGCGGTATCAAATGCCTGCAAGTTTTGAATCATCCTGAGGGTTGGGGTCATGATCGCCATGCTGCCCGCATCGAATCGACTTAAAATCTCTGTTGGGGTCAGCCATTCTGAATCGATGAGTTCACCTTGGTCATGAGACGCGTCTTGGTTGCTTGGGTGCTTTGCGAGAAAGAACCGAGCATCAAACCGCTTGGGTGAGCCGAGCGGTGTGATCCAGCGCGCAACCGGTTTGATCAGCGCCGCGTTGGGGATCAGTTGGTAGTCAGATAACAGCGTATTAAAGGAGAGCGTACCGGCATTGAGTTGGTCTCTGAGGTCTGCTTGCTGGGCTTGAGTGAGCGGTGCCGATGCTGGACCGCTTGGATCGGGGAGGGTCAGCAAAATACCCGCCTCTTCGAAGCATTCCCGAATCGCGGCAACATAATATGACCGATGATCCTCGGGGGTCTGCGCTGTGATGGGGCCTGGATAGTCGAGCTCGACTTCGCCTGAAACGGCCACCGTCACATCGGCCGGGTCCACAGCGCCACCCGGGAACACCCACATGCCACCGGCAAATAAGGTTTTAGCATGACGGCGCATCATCAAAATCTTTAATTCAGGCCGATCGGCGATCAGCAGAACGGTGGCAGCGGCACGGATCGGCACCATCGCTGGGTCGAAGTCAGTCATGGGTCGTCTTATCCTTTGCGTGATCAACGTGGGGTGACGCGCGGGTCAAGCGCGCAGTGGCACGAGGCCGGGCCGCGCAAATCAACCCCGGCGCCATCATTTGGACTTCTGCTTTGCGTTCGAGGTCTTCACGCGGGTTGATTTTTGCTTTGGGAAGAACGGCGCAAGGTATCGGCCGGTATCACTGTCGGGGCATTGGGCGACTGCCGCGGGGGTGCCTTGGGTCAGCACGTTACCACCCGTTGGGCCGCCGGCTGGTCCCAGATCAATGATCCAATCCGAAGTTCGGATCACATCTAGGTTGTGTTCAATCACCACCACAGAGTTGCCGGCATCGATTAAACGGTTTAGAACCCCCAATAATTTTCGAACATCGTCAAAGTGCAAGCCCGTCGTTGGCTCGTCCAGCAGATAAAATGTTTTGCCGGTGGCAATTTTGGACAGCTCCCGGGCTAATTTGATGCGTTGCGCCTCGCCGCCGGATAAGGTGGAGGAGGGCTGGCCGAGGGCAAGGTAATCAAGCCCAACGTCCACCAAAAGTTGCAATTGATTCACAATCTTTGGATGTTCTGAGAAATGCAGGACCGCCTCGGCAACGGTCAATCTCAGTACGTCAGCGATGGATTTTCCTTTGTATTGCACCTCGAGCGTTGCCACATTAAAGCGGCTGCCATCGCAGGCCTCGCACTTGACGTAAACATCGGATAAGAAGTGCATTTCAATTTTACGCACGCCGTCACCCTGACAGGATTCGCAGCGGCCGCCTTTGACGTTGAATGAAAATCGGCCCGGGGTATAGCCGCGGACGCGTGATTCGGGCAGTAGGGCGAAAAACTTTCGAATCTCATCAAATACCTTGATATAAGTCACCGGATTGCTGCGCGGTGTGCGGCCGATGGGTTTTTGGTCGATGGCTACGACCTTGTCGAGCTGATCTAGGCCAATGACGGCTTTGTGTTTGCCAATTTTTTGTTGGCTGCCGTGAAAGTGCCGCGCCATGGCGGGATACAAAATATCGTTCACCAACGTTGATTTGCCTGCCCCTGAAACGCCAGTTACGGCAACGAGCATCCCGAGTGGGAAGGCGACCGTTAAATCTTTCAAATTATTTTCTTTGGCGCCGGTCACCTGAACCTCACCTGATGGTGTTCGGGGTTCTGCCCGCAGTGGGATGCAGGCACGACCTGAGAGATAGTCGCCGGTTATGGAAGCGCGGTTTTTAAGTAAGGTCTTTGGGGTGCCGGCGTGGATCACGCTGCCGCCTTGGGTGCCCGCCCCGGGTCCAAAATCAATAACATAATCAGCCGCCCGAATGGTGTCTTCGTCGTGTTCAACCACAATGACGGTGTTGCCGATATCGCGCATTTTAAGGAGGGTGTTTAAGAGCCGCTCATTGTCTCGTTGATGCAGACCGATGCTGGGCTCATCGAGAATGTAGATGACCCCGGAAAGCTCTGAACCGACCTGGCTGGCCAAGCGAATCCTTTGGGATTCGCCGCCAGACAGAGAGGGGCCAAGCCGATTCAAGGATAGATAGGATAGGCCAACTGCATTCAAAAAGCCCAGGCGGCCTCGAATTTCTTTGAGTAATTCTACGGCGATTTCTGCATCAGAACCCTGCAGGGCGATGTGGTCGAAAAAGTCGAGGGACGCATCGATCGTCATGGCGGAGATATCGATGAGGGTTCGACTCGCAACCGTTACCGCCGCCGACTCTTTGCGAAGCCGCTCGCCCTCGCAGACGTCGCAAGGGGTGTTGGCCAAGAACTGGGCATACCAGCGTTTCATGCCCTCAGACTTGGTGTTCCTAAAACGTCGCATCAGGCGATTGAGCAGCCCTTCGTAACGTGAGTTGGTTGTGCCGTGGGAACCCCAGTTGATTTGGTAACGCTTCTCGCCAGTGCCGTACAGAATGGTTTTGCGTTGGGTTGGTGTGAGCGCGGTCCAAGCTTTTTGAGTGGGTATCTTTAGGTGTTCAAACATTTGCTTATGAAAAATCGCGGTCATCGATCGACTGTCTTGATCGATTCGGCCAACCGGCTTCAGCGCACCGTCACGCAGTGACAAGGTCTCATCTGGGATGACCAGATCCGGATCAAACGCGACTTGAGTACCCAGCCCGTTACACGCCAGACACATCCCTTGGGGGCTGTTGAACGAAAAGGATTGGGGCGACAGGGCGGGAAAGGAGATGCCGCAATCGGCGCAGGCGAGGTGTTCTGAAAATATCCGGTCGGACTCATCGACCTCCACCAACATTGAGCCCTTGCCCATGCGTAGGGTTTGTTCAACGCTGTCGGTCAATCGGTCTTTGATGTCATCGCGGATGACCAAGCGGTCGGTAATGAGTTCGACGGTGTGTTTTTTGCGTTTGTCTAAAACGGTTAAGTCCTCGACGCGTTTGATCTCGCCATCGACCCGAAGTCTGACAAAGCCTTGGGCTCGCGCGCTGTCGATGACATCACGATGTTCGCCCTTGCGGTTCACCAATAATGAGTGCATGAGATTAACCCGTGTCCCTTTCGGATATTTCAGGAGCTCCAAGACGATTTTTTCAGCGGTCTGACCCGCCACGGGTTTATGGCACTGATGACAGTGCTGCTGGCCGACGCGGGCAAATAAAACCCTAAGGTAGTCCGAAATTTCTGTGATGGTGCCAACGGTTGAACGGGGGTTGCGGCTGGTGGTTTTTTGTTCGATTGAAATGGTCGGCGAGAGTCCCCGAATGGTGTCGTACTTGGGTTTTTCCATTTGACCCAGAAATTGTCTGGCATAGGCTGACAGGGATTCGACATAACGCCTCTGGCCCTCGGCATAGAGCGTATCAAAGGCTAGAGATGATTTTCCAGAGCCTGAGACCCCAGTCAGCACAACCAGTTTACGTTTTGGGATTTTGACTTCAATGTTCTTGAGGTTGTGCTCTCGAGCGCCCTTAATCAGGATGTGATCGAGTTCTTCTGCCGCTGATTTCATAAACCGTTCCTAACGCTTGGTGCTCTGCTGTGTTACGGACAGCTGAGAATTTAAGGCCATTCTATCCAGGTTGCTACCGCGAGCGCGCGGCCAAGCAAGGCGGGCTTTCGCAGCTGTCACCGTCAACCCGCTTTGATGAAAAAAGCTGGGACGGATTGCCAACCCATTGATCGGCCTTGGGTGCTCAAGATCGAAGCATGCCGGACGCTCGCGTTCAGGATCTGTATGAACTGCCGTCGAGGTTGCTAAACGTAGTCTGCTGGATCAGTGAGGGAGTCTATCGTCTTGGCGTTGCCTCGTCACTCAATGTGATTGTTAGTCGTAAGTCGTCAGTCTTTGAACACGCGTGATCCCTAACGGAAGCCGGCATAGCGCGCGCAAATGCTGGCTTTAGAGCGTGTTAACCGAGTGCTCGGCAGGAGAGGTTGTGCAATTGCCCGCTCAGGCCGCGGCGTTCGGCGGCATTGCCGCAGTGCTCTGGCATACCGCAGGTGCGCGTCGACGCCATTCTCCCTGAATTCGTGTTTTAATATTGAGCGTCGCAGTCGTTTTGAGTGACGCCCTGCTTAAATTCTCAGAAAGGTGTTCGTTTATGGTTTCAGATCGAGATTCCGCCACCGCATGTTTAATTATTATCGGCAACGAGATTCTATCCGGCCGAACGCAGGACACGAACCTTGCACATTTAAGCGGTGTCTTAAATGAGTTGGGTATTCGCATGATAGAAGCCCGCGTGATACCCGATGTAGATGAAACGATTGTTGATACGGTGAACCACTGCAGGCAACGCTTTGATTACGTCTTTACCACCGGCGGGATTGGCCCGACCCACGATGACATTACCGTCGATAGTATCGCCAAAGCCTTCGGCGTCGCCGTTTACGAGCACCCTGAGGTTGCCGCACTAATCCGAAAACGCGAGGCGCCCCCAGCGGTTATGGCGTCAAGGCTTCGAATGGCGCGAATTCCAGTGGGTGCGACCTTAATCGACAATCCGACGGGTGGTCCACCGGGGTTCCAACTCGGGAATGTCTTCGTGATGGCCGGTGTCCCCATGGTGATGCAGGCCATGGCCAGCACCTTTGATCAGGTCAGATTGCCGGGTGGTCGACCTGTTCGGTCTAGAACGGTCGGTGCCTTCCTCGGTGAGAGTCAGGTGGCGACCCAACTTGGCGAGATTCAGGAAGCCTATCCGGACATCGACCTTGGGTCCTACCCATTTTATCGCCCGAATGGGTATGGCACCAATTTGGTGATGCGCGGCACGGATGAAGCCGCATTAGAGGAGATGGTCGAACGCATTACGCAAATGATTCAAGACCAGGGCGCTGAAGCTTTCCCGGGCGGCGCGCCAGCGGCCCCAGAAAATGAAGACTGAGCCAAGATGGGCTCGCAATGGATGTTTTTTTATCAGCGGACAGGTTACCTAAGTTGGGTTTAAGCAAAACAACCAGCGTGCATAAGATAAGCGCTGGCCACTGATGCGATTGGCAAATTGTTTTTTCAAAAGCCGATACCCGGTTACAACCCATTAGCGGGCTGCGGTTAAAGACGATAGGAGTGCGAGAGATGGACGTAACGGTAATGACACAAGGACTTGCGTTTCCCGAGGGCCCTGTCGCGTTGAGTGATGGCGCCGTGCTGGTGGTTGAAATTCAGCGGGGCACGCTCACTCGGGTTGCCGAAGATGGGACGCAATCGATCGTCGCAGAACTGGGCGGTGGGCCCAATGGTGCAGCCCTTGGGCCAGATGGACATTGTTATATCTGTAACAATGGCGGTTTTGAATGGCATAAAGGTCGCGATGGTCGGGTCTTTCCAGGCGAGCAGCCTGCAAACTACACCGGCGGCAGGATTGAACGCGTTGATCTGAAGACGGGCGCGGTTGAAACCCTCTATGAGGCCTGCAACGGCGAGCGTCTAAAAGGCCCGAATGATCTGGTTTTCGATCAAACGGGTGGGTTCTGGTTCACCGATCATGGCAAGACGTCGCCCCGAACCCGAGATCGCACGGGGGTCTTTTATGCGGCAGCAGATGGCAGCCGAATTGAGGAGGTGATCTTCCCAATGGAAGCGCCGAACGGGATTGGCCTGTCGCCGGATGAAAAGACCTTGTACGTGGCAGAAACACCCACGGGCCGCCTTTGGGCCTATGCCATTGCATCGCCTGGAGCGCTGGACGTCGATGTCCCGCGCCGGATGCTGGCGCAAAGACCCGATTTTCATATGTTTGACTCGCTTGCGGTCGATGCCTCGGGCAACGTTTGCGTGGCGACCCTGATCACAGGGGGTATTACATCGCATTCACCGGATGGCAGTGCGGTTGAATTTTTTGCCATGCCGGATGTTTTAACGACGAACATCGCCTTCGGTGGTGAAGACCTTCAGACTGCCTACATCACGCTGTCCTCAACCGGAAAACTCATTAAAGCGACCTGGCCAACGCCCGGTTTGCGGTTAAATTTCCAAGCCTAATTGTTGGCATAATCTCACCGAAATCTCGGGCCGAATAAAAAGTGGGTTGGTTCTGGAAAAGCTCAAAGCATTACCGAATTTTCGGGGACGCCTTTGGTTGCAAAGGCCTTCAGACCGACTTCATCACGTGATCTTCAACCGGGAAACGGGTTAAGACCACTCGGCGAACCCGGGTTTTTCGGCTGAATTGCCAAGCCTCGTCATCGAAGGATTCACGGATTCTGTTTGGGCTCAATAAAAACGTTGCGTTGCCCTCTTTAAAGCTCTAGGATTCGCCGATTTTTCGGGGGCAAGTATGATTGTCGGTTGGAAAGAATACGTTCTGCTACCGGAGATACAGCCCGCTGCAATCCGAGCGAAGCTGGATACCGGCGCACTGACATCAAGCCTTGACGCGCGGGATATTAAAACGTTTTGGGTGGGCGGCGCGGAGCACGTTGAGTTTCGGCTGGCGCCGCCGCGGTCATCAACGCTCGAAGGTTCGTTGTGTCGAGTCCCGGTTATCGATCGGCGCGTTGTGCGCAATTCCGGTGGGCACGAAGAAAGTCGAATTATAATTTTGTCCACAATTGTGCTGGCCGAGCAAACAATCCAAACAGAGTTCAGCTTGACCCGTAGAGACCCAATGAATTTTCGAGTGTTAATCGGTCGCCGAAGTCTGGCGGCGCTAAATGTTGCCGTAAGTTCTACCGAGCATTCGGTGCTGAGTGAGACGCCGTTGGATGTCAATCCTTAACCTATCTGAGAGAGAACTCCATTGAAAATTGCGCTGCTTTCCAGAAATCGGAATCTGTATTCGACCCGACGGCTCATTGAGGCGGCCGAGGCGCGAGGCCACGAAGTTAAGGTCCTCGATGTGCTTCGTTGTTATATGAACATCACCTCCCATCGGCCGTCGATTCACTACAAGGGTGAAGAGCTGACTGGTTTTGATGCGGTCATACCGCGAATCGGTGCTTCGGTGACGTTCTACGGCACCGCCGTGTCAAGGCAGTTTGAAATGATGGGGGTGTTCCCTTTGAACGAATCGGTGGCGATCAGTCGCTCCCGTGACAAACTGCGCTCGATGCAGCTGTTATCGCGCCGTGGTATTGGTTTGCCGGTAACGGGGTTTGCCAATAAGCCCGATGATATTGCGGATTTAATCAAGATGGTGGGCGGCGCACCGCTCGTCATTAAGCTGTTACAAGGCACGCAAGGCATTGGCGTGGTGCTTGCTGAAACACCCAAGGCCGCCGAGAGCGTGATCCAATCATTCTTTGGTTTAAACGTATCGGTTTTAGTTCAGGAATATATCGGCGAGGCTGGGGGCGCTGATATCCGTTGTTTTGTAATTGGCGACAAGGTCGTTGCGGCCATGAAGCGTCAGGCGAAAGAGGGTGAGTTTCGCTCGAACATTCATCGTGGGGGCACCGCCAGTTTGATCCGCATTACGCCTGAGGAGCGGTCTACGGCGGTTCGAGCCGCAAAAACCATGGGGCTCAACGTATGCGGGGTCGACATTCTTCGATCGAATCATGGGCCAGTGGTCATGGAGGTTAATTCTTCCCCCGGGCTTGAATCCATTGAAATGGCGACCAACAAAGATGTTGCCAACATGATTATTACCTTTCTTGAGCAGAAGGCAAAGAAGGGCGACACCAAAACCCGAGGGCGGGGCTAGGAACAGATGGCTGGATGACTTGATAAGAGGCCTTGAGACAGAAAGCTAAGCTGCGGTTGTTGATGGTACAGGCGTTGCCGAATCCAGGGGCGCTGCGAGAACCTCGTCAAAGACCTCGTCAAAGACCTCGGCCAGGACGTCGTCAGCGGCGTCATCGAGGACCTCGTCAAGGTCCTCATCCGTGCTGAGGAGAATGACTTCTTGGGTGGTAACGGGCACGTCCTGATACGGTGTGAAATGGGCTTGGGTCGCGGGAATAGCTTGTGATCGGATAAAGGTCCAGGCTGAGAAGGGCGCAAGAATCAGGGTCGTTATGAAATACAGGCCAAGGTTCGATAGGGCAAGGGTTGCTGAAATGAGTACCGGCCCGATCACCGCGCCGATGCTATAGGTCAGCAAAATGACGCTGCCGGTCTCGATCGGTGACAGGGTGGAGTTGTCATTGGCATGGGCCAAGCTGATGGAATACAACGGGAAGGTGGCGCCGCCAAAGAGAAACATGACGATGAAGAAGGCGGAGGGGCTTTCAAGGCCCAAGACGATCGTCGACAGGGTGACAAGGCTCGCAGCACCGCTCAGAGCGGAGATCACCAACCGTCGATCTACTAGGTCTGAAAACCGCCCGATCGGGAGCTGCAATAGCGCGCCGCCTATGAGGGTGACGGCCATAAAGATGCTGATTTGGTTGGCCTCAAAATGAAGGGCCTTGGCGATGATTGGACCAAGCGCCCAAAAGCCGGAGGTGACGAGCCCGCACACCAACGCGCCATAGATGGCGATTCGAGAGTCGTTATAGACCTTCCTGAACTTGAAGGTGACGGGGTGTAGGGGCTGGGGCGAGGCGGAATTGGTTAAGCCAACCGGCAAGGTGCTGAGTAAAAACAAGATCGCCGCGACCATCACCAATTGGGTCAGCGGCAATTCAAGGGTAATGAACATTTGGCCGGCACTGATCGCGAGCAAGGTGATAACGGAGTAAATCGATAAAACAAGGCCTCGGTTCTCTGGGGTTGCAGATTCGCTCAGCCAGGATTCGATGATCATATAGAGACCGGAAAAGCTTGCGCCCGATAGCGCTCTTGCGAGGAGCCAAAAGAGTAATGTTTGGCTAATGCCCAGCATGAGCAGGGCGACCGTCGCTAAGGAGATGAGAACGAGAAAAACCCGGATATGACCGACCTTTTGAATCAGTCTTGGAATGAAGAGGCAGCCGGCAATGAATCCTGCGTAGTAGGCTGAACCGGTATAGCCAATTTCCAACTCGGAAAAGGCCAGTTCCAATCCGAGTAATGGACCCAGGATCATTTGTAGCCCGTGACCGGTTAGCAAAATAGACGTGCTGAGCAACAGTGCAAAAATGGACGATAGGATGCGGGTCATAGGAGTCCAAACGGCGTTGATAAGGGCTAAAAAATCGCGCGAATGTTAGGGCTAAATAAAGGGGAATGCTATGGCTTATCGAATTATTTTAAGATCGGTTTTAGGAGGTCGTGTATGAGCGAAAGTGTCGTGTTTGCCCGAACTTTGTCAGAGGGTTCAAAGCACACTCATTTTAAAGATTTGCCGGTCGCAGAGCCTGCGTGGATTCACTTTGACGCGCTCCAAATCGGTGTTGAGGCGGACCTGCTTGGCCTCGGGGTTACGGCGCCTGTGGTCGAGCGATTATTGGCCAGCGAGACCCGCCCTCGGTTGAGTCAAATGGACGATGGCCTACTGCTTATCTTGCGAGGGATTAATTTGAACTTGGATCAAGATCCAGTGGATATGATCTCGCTCAGGATTTGGGTTCAGGGCCAATTGATTATTACGGTCAGACGACAGCCCTTGGCATCCATCCAGGAAGTTCGTCGGCAAGTTGAAGCAGGGGATGGTCCTAAAACGGTCCAAGGGATTTTAATTCATATCCTTGCGGCACTGGCTGATCGCGTCTCGCGTTATATTGATGGGCTGACCGAACGGGTTGATGCGCTCGAGGACGCGCTGGAAACATCGGTTGACCTGTTCGCGCTTGAGATATCTGATTTACGGCGGCAAATTGCCTCGCTAAGGCGGTTTATTGCACCCCAGCGCGATGCGCTGTTTGAGTTGTCGAGCGGTAAGACGCAACTGCTGAGCGGGACAGAAACCGACCTGGTGCGAGATCAGGCAGATCGCTTTACGCGGTATGTCGAAGATTTAGAGCTGATTCGGGAGCGCGCAAGCTTTGTTCAAGAGGCTTTGAATCATCGGTTACAAGACGCGCAAAATAAGCGCGGTTACCTGCTTTCCTTGGTGGCCGGATTGTTTCTACCCGCGACCCTTATCACGGGCATATTCGGCATGAATGTGGGCGGTTTGCCCGGTGTAGACAGCCCTGCAGGTTTTTTTTGGGTTGTCGGCTCAATGTTCGGACTCAGTCTGTCCATCTTACTTTGGTTTCAAATGCGACGTTGGTGGTAGCGAGGAGGCTAAAAAATGCCCAGTCTGGATCAAGTATTGTTTCAATTTTCGGGTCAGGACGTCACCCTGAATCAACTGCTGGTGTTACCCATCGCGTTGTTATTGGGCTACTTTCTGCTGAATTTTTTGGCGCTTTTGGTTTTAAGAAGTATGACCAAACGCGGCACAAACCCTGATTTGGTTCAGGTCACCCGGCGTCTGCTGAACATCGCTGTGCTTTTGGTGATTACCCTGATTGCGTTACAAATTTTAAAAGTGCCGTTAACCGCTTTTGCTTTTATCTCGGGTGCGGTGGCGATTGGCGTTGGGTTTGGTGCGCAAAATATTATTAATAACTTTATCAGTGGTTGGATTGTGATTTGGGAGCGGCCCATCCGAATTAATGATTTTATTGAGGTGTCGGGCGTGCAAGGGTCGGTTCAGGAGATCAATACGCGCTCGACCCGCCTTAAACGTCCGGACGGCGTCCATTTGCTGATTCCCAATGCCAAACTCTTAGAAGAAATTGTGGTGAATTGGACCCTTGTGGATCGTTTACTGCGATGTATCGTTCGCATTGGTGTGGCTTATGGCTCAGATGTCGCTGAGGTGAAGTCATTACTGGAGAGGCTCATGCGGGCGCAGTCCGATATTCTCGTCGAGCCTGCGCCCGAGGTCGTTTTCGAGGATTTCGGGGACAGTGCGCTGATCTTTGAGGCTTATTTTTGGGTTCAGTTATCGGACACGGTGAGTGCAAGAACCGTGCGGAGTGATCTGCGGATGGCAATGGATGCGGCATTTCGTGAAGCAGGGATTAGTATTGCCTACCCTCAGAGAGATGTGCACTTAGCGGGTACCTTGACCGTGACGCCTGGGCGTCCTTCGCCTTTGGCTTGATGCTACCGCGGGTTGTTGACGCGCTAGGCGTTGGTAGGGGCTTGGTCATAGCTGCCGTGCTCGCGCGGCATATCGCTTGCTAGTACGACGCGCTCGGTAAGCCTAACCGCGCAGCTTGCTCGGCCGGCGCATTGAGATCGCGTAATGCGTCTTCAAGCAGTGCAATCATTTGATGCTCAAGCTTGGACCCGATGAGATTGTGTTCCTCATGGGGATCCTCCTGGAGATCAAACAAATAGTGATCATCAAGACTTGCGTCCATCGACCAAAAGGGCAGCATATCGCCTGGCTCGAAGGGTTGCCTTAAGACTGGAACCGAAGACCCCGGCATGAAATCAATATAGGCGCGCGCATCGGGATTGGGTAATCGTAACCCGGGGTAATAGGGGACCGGCATGGTTGACCACCGGTTGGACCACATGGACAGGGGGTAGTTGTCGTTTGTTGGTCCTCGGGCATATTTATAACGGCCATCCTGAATTTGAACCCAGTTGCCAAATATCCCGCCAACAGCCCAATCTCGCGCTGGTGTTTTTAATCCAAGAATATCGGGCAGGAGCGATCGACCATGGGTCACGTGATCAACGTTAAGGTCGAAGAGGTCGGTCAGCGTCGCATGCAGATCGACATTGGTGCTCAAGCTTGAAATAACGTTGGGTGCTGCCTCTGGATGATAAATCAGCAACGGTGTGTGCCCAATGGGTTCATATTGCATAACCCGGGGCTTGCCAAAAATATCTTTTTCACCGAGGTAGTGCCCATGATCTGTGCATAAGATCACCATGGTGTCGTCCCAGAACCCACCGTTATCCAGCGCGTCTAATACCTTTCCCAGCCAGTGATCGATCATTGACAGCTTGGCGCCATAGTTCTGGCGGATATGATGGGCTTGTCGCTCGGTGATGACGCCGTTTTTCAGGGTATCGGTTGAGTAGGGCGGCCAGATAATGCGCTCGCCCGTCCAATCACGATCGTACAGGCTTGCCCAAGGCTCAGGTGTGTCGAAAGGTTCATGGGGATCAAATTCGTCGACGAACAAAAAAAAGGATTCATGTTCTTGGCCGTGATCTTTCAACCAGTCGGCGGTTGCTTGCATGGTTTTTGGGCCTGGATAATCCGCTTCCGCCTTAAAGAACGTCCTCGAGAGATCATAGGCGGACGCTTTGCCTGGATATTTGGTACCGGCAGGCATCGCCGGTGCGCCTTGCCAGGATGGATCCGGTCGGGTTTTCCAAGGATCGCTCTCGTGACCTCGAAGATAATCCCAGGCGAAAAAATCGGTGTGGTAGTTCTCGCCGCCCGTTTCAAACAGGTGGGGATGATCGGTAATGAGTTTGGTGATCACCCCTTGTCGTTTCAACTCATAGGTAACGGGGCGCTCCCATAGCTCGACCGAGCCCCAGGGCTTCCATAGAAAATCCAGCGCGCCGCACAGAATATCGTGCCGCGCTGGCATACAGGGCAGGGACCCCGTGTAGTGGTTGGTAAAACGTTGGGACCGCGCCGCAAGACGATCAATATTGGGGGTGCTGAATTCAGTACCGCCATAGCAGCCCAGCATGTGCCGGTTCAGACTGTCGAGCAATAAAACGATGGCGCGTTTGGGTTTTGACATAGTGAACTCGTTGGATCGAAGCCTCGGAACTTTAGCGTGATCGAATACCCAACTCAACTCGCCTGCATGCCAACGTTGACCAACGGATCTGTCGTCTAGCTTTACGTTGTCGGAGGTGGGTCAAAGCCAGCTTGAGGCGTTCCTCTACAGATCGAGGAGCGCCTGCACGCGTTTTCCAAACTCGCTTTTTGAAAAAGGCTTGGCCAAGAAATCGGTTTTCGGGTGCGTAAGGTCCTCATTTGATAGGGCCCCGTGTTTGTAACCGGAGATAAACAAGCAAGCAATCTCCGGCCGTTTCGATCGAATGCCCCGGACCAAGTCAGGCCCGGTTTTGCCACTGGCGAGCATGACATCCGAGACAATGATGTCGAAGTCATAGTTTGGGAGCTTCAAGACTTCTTGCTCGGCGCTGCAGCTGGTCACATCCATGCCCAAGCTGCCGAGGAACAATTCAACCAAATCTCGAACGCCTGGGTCGTCTTCGATCAAGAGTGCTTGTTTGATTGCCCGCTCGATTACGACATCAGCAGCCTGGGTATGGATCGGTTGCATCTCGCCCGGCAGAGAAATGATCAGAGCGCGCTTGCTACCCTCGATTTCCACGGATGGGATTGCCCGGTATTCAGCGCCCAGGGCGGTGAGCGCGTCGAATTGCGCCAAAAATTGGGTCTCAAGATCGTCGATGACGCCTGCGTCGTTTTGAGGGGTTTGCAGCGGCTGGGCATCAACTTCGTCAAGTTTGAAGATTATCGTCAAGAAGTTGTAAGCACTGCTGAACTCGATTTGAATTGGCCCAGACGCCGCTGAGAGCTGAGTCAATGTTCGGATCGTCGCCAAAAGCGCATGATCAAAGTTTGCGGGGCGTCCAAAACATTCAAAGTCGGCAAGATCCGCTTGCCGATGAAGGGTTAATCGATCGCCGGCGATCAATCGCAACAGCGGGTCGAGCGTGTTGACGTGTTTCATTGGATTGAAGTGCGTTGCGCGGTCATCATCGAGGTAGCCCAATAGGGTGAGGGCTTCGAGGAGATCGATCGCTTTGCGAGAATACCGCGACAATTGATTGATTGAAGCGCTTTGGTTTGCACTTGGATTCGAGTGCATTAACTCAGTGTGACCTGAGATAACGCCAAAAACGTTTCGAAATTCGTGGGCAATGTCCCGAACCGAGGTGAAAACATCCCTCGGCGCAGGATTGGCCTCGACCTGCAGGGTTGTCATGGCAGAAAAGGTGAGGACCAAGACACGCTGCTGCGTTTTGGCCAGCTTTTTGTAGCGGCTCATTAAATGAAATGGCTTCAGAGTCCCTTGGATCGTTGTGGTGACATTGCCCTGCCAGCCCGCATCAGATGACAGGCGGGTTGGGTTGATCGCGGTGTTATCGGGTGCGTTTTCAACCAGCAAAAATCGATTACAAATCTCTGAGAGCGAAGCGTCTTGAAGGTCTTGGTGCTCAGTTATGAAGGCGGTCGTAAACCCGGCACTCGACCACAGGTAATTGAGGGCTTGATCAAAGACAAGGACCTGACTTTGCGCGCTGACAAGCGCCGTAAGGTCCTCGCCCAACTCAGGGTTGGCTTCCTTGGCCTGCGGGTGCGTCTCCGGCTCAGGTTGCCGCGTCACGGTAAATTGGCGCTGTTCCGAGGTGTCTGAGGCGGTCTCAGTCAGGCTCGCCCAAACCCATCCTTCAATGGCATGTTGGAGGCGAATCAAAATCACCTGGGGGGTTGTCTCGGCTGCTGAGTAAGAGAGCAAGCTCGCGAGCGCTGTTAGATCCCCTGGGTGGACGAGTTCTTCGAGTAGGTGGCCAATCAGGTCCGCTTTTGGCCACGCCATGATGGCGTCGATTGAAGGATGTAAGTCAACAACTTGATGATGGCGGTTAACGATCAGGCTCGCTGACGCCGCGTCATCTTGATCGCTGATGTCACCAATGAAGCCTGTGTCTTGAGTCATGAAATGGACCTTGGTCTATGGATCCTTTAAGCGCCCTGTATTGGCTTAGCGTTAAGTTAACGGTGGCGCTAACTCGTAATGGTCTTCCGCAAGTGGCCCATGCTGAGCATTAGAATAATATAGACAGTCGCAGCAAAGGCATAGGGTAAAACCGGATTGATTTGATAGAGTAAACCGCCAAAGATCGGACCCACCGTGAAACCAAGCGGGCCGCAACTCGATGCGATACCGGCAACTGAGCCTTGTTCCTCTGTTGAAACCGCAAGGGACGCGCCCGCCATGAAGGCCGGCCCGGCAATGCCCATGGCGAAGCCTTGGAGCCCCATGGCGAGGGTGAGCATTAATTGGGTCTGAAACAAGGCCATGATGGTGAATGAAATAATGAGCAGCGGAATGGCGACGCGCAGCAGATCAAAGGGTGCCAGCTTTAAGCGTTGTACCACAATACCTTGGGCAAATAGGGAAGCGCCGGCGGAGAGCATCATGGCCAACCCAAGGACCTGGGCTGTTTCTTTCGCCGATAGGCCAAGGGCATCTTGAAAACGGAAGCCCATCGTTTGTTGCACCAAGGCAAAACCCATAAACATCAAAACGCCGACGATAATAAACGGGAGGATCCTGGGGTCTGTGTACTTTAATACAGGTCCTTTAACCGTGCGTTTAATTTTGGCTTTCGGAGATTGGGGTAGAAATCGCCAGACAAAGAGACCGTTTAAAAATGCGAGAACGGCAATCAGCCACAAGGGCAAGAGCAGCGAAAAGACCGCAAGCCCGCTGAGTGCGGGACCCAAAATCGAGCCCAGATTGTTGGCAGCGCCCGAGGCGCCCATCCCTTTGGTTCGATTCTCAACCGTTGTGATATCGGCCATGTAGGCGGTGGCGGCAGGCATGGCGGCTGACATCACCGAGGCATGACACAATCGTGCCACAATGAGCGCCGCAAAGAGCGTCGATCCGGTGAGGGCGCCGGTTAAGCCCAAATTAAGAACGGAATTAAACAAGATCGTGCCAGCGCTGAAGCCAAACAAACCAATCAGCATCACCCGTTTTCGGCCAAGTGAGTCACTTAAGCGTCCCCAAATGGGTGAGGCCAAAAAGACCGCAAGGGATGACGCACCGATAATGCTGGTGATTTGAAATTCACTCAGTCCCATTTCTCGGCCAATGGGGGCGAGTAGCGGAAACAACACCGAAAACCCCATGCCAACGATCACAAGACTCGTTAACAGGACGCGGCGCGCGTAGGTTAACGCTTGATCATCCATGGTGTTGTCTGCTTCTTGAAGGTCAGTGTTATGATTCATGTGCCGTTGGGGCTGCCGGGATTTAACCGCCGCCAGTATAGTGTAACCAATCGGAAAATGTGGATCTGTTCCATCGAGCAATCTAAATACCATTCGCCGCGCTGCGCTCGAATCCTTTAGCGCTGCGGCATCAGGTCGTTTTAAGTCCGGTTACGGACAAGGTGAGTGAGGTAACGATGAGTAGAAATGAAAAATCCCGCCGAGGATTTGACCCGCTGGTGTATCGATTTCAGGATGAAGCGCCTGAGCCGGGTAAAGTGACCCAGGTCGCAGACGGGGTGTTTTGGGCGCGACTGCCACTTTGGGGGCGGTTGAATCACATTAATGTCTGGTTGCTGAAGGATTACGATGGTTGGACGGTGGTTGATACCGGGATTCATACCGATGAGGTCAAGGCGATCTGGGAGACTTTGTTTGTAGAAGTGTTAGGTGGGCAGCCGATTACGCGGGTGATCGCCACGCATTTGCACACAGACCATACTGGGAACGCGGGTTGGTTGGCTCAAAAGTTTGATTGCCCCCTGTGGATGAGTCGCAGTGATTTTTATATGTGCAAGGTGATGGCGTTTGATCAACCTAAAGATGTGCCCGAGGATGCGATCCGGTTTTATCAACGTGCTGGATTTGATGAGCGCCGTCTCAATCGCTACCGGGAGCGGTTTGGCCAATTTGGCGCCAGCATTTCTGCCTTGCCGGCAGGATACCAGCGGATACAAGATGGTCAGTATATCGACATCAATGGCCGGGAATGGCGCGCGCTGATTGGTAAGGGGCATGCACCCGAGCATGTTTGCCTTCATTGCCCTGAATTGAAATTGTTGATTGCGGGGGATCAAATCCTGCCGAGAATCACCCCAAATGTGAGCGTGCAGCCTTCAGAGCCGGATGCCAATCCACTTCGAGAATGGATCCAATCCTGCATTCATTTTAGAGAAGTTCTGCCGCCCAATTTGATGGTTTTGCCGGCACATCAGGAGCTTTTTGAAGGGGTCCATGAGCGTTTGACGGCCTTGGTTGATTGGCATGAGGTGGCGCTTGAGAATCTGTATGACTTATGCCAGGCGCCGAAGCGCGCAGTGGATGTGTTCCCGGCAATCTTTAAAAGCACCATTACGGACATGAGTTTTTTCCCGGCAACGGGTGAGGCCATCGCGCATCTGCACTGCGCTCGAGAGCGCCGCATGTTGGTTGCAGAACCGGACGATGCAGGTGTGCTCTGGTGGCGTCAAGCCTAATGATTTTGAACGGGAGCCTGATATCGGTCGGTTTGCCTTGGACGGGATCATATAAGAGGCGCGTATGAGTCGTCGGCCTCGGTGGTGGGCCATTGGTCGCATCCTTGTTCTTGCGCTGATCCTGCACGGCGTTTTTCTGGGCTATCCGTTTGTTCGACTTGGTCAATGGCTTGGGCTTGAAGGGCCGGTTTGGCTGCTGCTCGCTGCGCTCATCTTTTTCAGTCAATTGATCTGCCGGTGGCCGTTGCGACAGGTCGCACACCCAGCTGCACGGTTTTTAAAACAGATCCTAGAGCTCTTCTTGGCCCTGAGTCCGCTCGTTTTGGTGCTGGTGGTTTCGGCTGAGGTCGGGCTGTATTTTGAGTTAGCGACGCCGCAACGCTTGGCCGTCGGTATCCTTTCGATCGTGCTGGTTGCCTTGCCTTATGGTCTTTACCGAGGCTCGCGGCCGATCGTACAGTCGCTAAACCTCGTGGATGATCGGCTGACGCGCGATCTGCACCTTGTCCAAATCACTGATGTTCATATCGGATCGCGCAGCCCTAGATTTTTGAAGCAGGTTTTGCGAATCGTTGCGCAACTGCAACCGGATGCGTTGTGCATTACCGGAGATTTTATCGATCAAACTGGGGTTCCCCCTGATGCCCTTGCGCCTTTGGCCACACTCGGGTTGCCGGTCTTTTTTGTCACGGGCAACCATGAGCGATATGAGGACACAGAAGACATTATCGTCCGCCTACAAAACGCGGGTGTTAGGGTGTTGCGCAATCAGAGCGTTCGATTACGAGGGGACGTTATGATTCACGGCGTTGAGGACGCGGACAGCGACACACAATTGGCGCAGGTGCTCCCGACGCTGACGGTGAAGGATACGGATTTAAATCTATTGCTTTACCATCGACCCGCTGGTTTGGAGGCGGCGGCTGATGCGGGGATGCAACTGACGTTAAGTGGTCACACTCATAATGGGCAGATCATGCCCTTTAATTTGCTGGTTCGGCGGGTGTTTCCCAAAATTAAAGGTCTCTATCAAACCGGATCCTGCTGGCACTATGTCTCGCAGGGCACCGGCACTTGGGGTCCGGTGTTCCGTATGGGCTCGGTTGGCGAGGTCACCTCTATCGTGATGACGCCGACGGTATCCTCGTCAATCTGACCAGAGCAAACAGCCCCAGCCGGTTTTTTTGTCCTTTGAGTTCTTATTACTTTGGTGAATGGTCTGTGCTAGAAGGTTGCGATTGCCAGCCCGAAGCCGTTGAAAGCCCACGTCGACTGGTCGATACTAAGGCAGGCCTAGGCGTGTGGCAAAGCCTCGTCTAAGGCGGGCATGCGGCTCGCGATGAGCGCGCGACCCCGATGCAGCGACCAAAATCGTTAACGCGAGCGCGCTTTAAGTGAGATGGTTTGAAAGCGAGATGGTTTGAAAGTAAGAGCCCGTAATTCGGATTAAGCAGACAGTTTAGGAGTAAAGATGAGCTTAGAGACGTTTAGAGCAGAAACAAGAAGTTGGTTGGAAGCCAATTGTCCGGCCAGTATGAGAACGCCCATGGCGGCGGATGAATATCCTGGCGGCGGTCGCCGTGCGCAATATAAAAATCCTGAGACAAAAGATTGGATGGCCCTGTGTGCGAGTAAGGGATTTACGGCTCCAACCTGGCCAACTGAATATGGTGGTGGGGGCTTAAACGTTGATGAAGCGCAAATTTTGCGTCAAGAGATGGCGCGCATCAAGGCCAGGCCGCCTTTGGTCGGGATGGGCCTTTCCATGATTGGGCCCGCTTTAGTTGAATTTGGTACGGATGAGCAAAAGAGCGAGCATCTGCCTAAGATCGCATCCGGCGAGATTTGGTGGTGTCAGGGCTATAGTGAGCCCGGTTCCGGCTCAGACCTTGCCAGCCTGCAGACCCGTGCAGTGCCTGATGGCGATGAGTATGTGATTAATGGACAGAAAGTTTGGACCTCCGGGGCAGACAAAGCGGACTGGATTTTTTGTTTGGTTCGAACGGACCCCAATGCGCCCAAGCACAATGGCATTACCTTTATCTTGTTCGATATGGCCCAAGCCGGCGTGACGGTCAAGCCTATTAAATTGATTAGCGGATTGTCCCCCTTTTGTGAAACCTTCTTTGAGGATGCAAGAGCCTTGAAAAAGAATGTGGTGGGGCGGGTGAATGAGGGTTGGACGGTTGCAAAACGGTTGTTGCAATACGAACGCACCATGATTGGCGGCGGCGATGGCGGCAGTACTCGGCCGAAGATCGCAGACATTGCAAAGTCTTACCTAGGGGAGTCGAAGGGCAAGCTCGCCGATATCGCGTTGCGGCAAGAGATTACCCAGCACGCGATGGATGATCGTGCCTTTGGTTTGACCGTGCGGCGAACCTTGGAGGAATCAAAGTCGACCAAGGCGCCGAGCTTTGTCTCCTCTATGTTCAAGCTTTATGGTACCGAGCAAAACATGAAGCGCTCTGAGCTGTTGCTTAAGGCGATGGGCTCGCAAATGCTGGGTTGGGAAGGCGCAGGCTTTGACGCCGAGGAGCTTGATAGCACCCGGGCTTGGCTCAGAACCAAGGCGAATTCAATTGAAGGGGGCACCTCGGAAGTGCAGCTCAATATTATCGCAAAACGAGTGCTCAGCCTGCCGGACTGACTGCGCCAAAAACAAGATTGATCTCAGTGGCCTCCGGATTCACGGGCTGCGCCGTGGTATTTTTTTAATCGGTTATGATTTGCCTGGTTTTGGCGAAAGGATGGTTACATGTCTAGTTTGAGAGCTTCCCCGACATCGCACTCCTATTTCTCTCAGGGTTTGAGACTCCATTATCTGGACTGGGGTAACCCCGAGGCGCCGCCTTTGCTGCTGGTTCATGGTAATCGAGATCACTGCCATAACTGGGATTGGGTGGCCCAAGAGCTGCGGGATGAATACCATATTTTGGCGCCTGATTTTCGGGGCCATGGCGACTCGGAACACATCAAAGGGGGTAACTATAGCCATACTGGCTATTTGTATGACCTTGCTCAGCTCATCCATCAACAAAACCTAGCCCCGCTGAAGGTTATTGCACACAGCTTGGGTGGCAGTGTTGCGCTTCGATATGCGGGCACCTATCCCGAAAATATTGACAAGATGGTGGTGATCGAAGGCACTGGCGGCCCGAGTTGGCTGTATCAGGAAGTCCCGGTGCACGAGCGCATTCAGTCCTTCGTTGACAGTACGCGGGGCAGCGCGGGCCGAACGCCGCGGCGGTATGCCACCTTAGAAGAAGCCTTTGAGCGGATGCGCACGGAAAATAAGCATTTGAG
>Ga0209505_1000329_pt1 | contig 38721 bp, 28 predicted proteins | sample COGITO_mtgs_1103_2_FD_184794 | JGI IMG/M metagenome (GOLD analysis project Ga0209505, IMG submission 184794) | Pelagic marine microbial communities from North Sea - COGITO_mtgs_110331 (SPAdes) (version 2) | ecosystem: Environmental > Aquatic > Marine > Epipelagic ... | reverse complement strand
GTCGAGACCACCGTACCATTGAATGGAAAATCCCAAGGATCAATCACAAGCCCAATGGTTGGCTTCGACCTCATGGCGCGCAGCGGCAACGCGGTGGTTCACGGTTGACCGTTAGGGTGCTTAACGGGTCACATCGTCCAGCGATGGCTTTTGAATTGGCGCCTGCAGGGTCGCCGAATTGGGGTTTCAACATGTCGCAAGGATCAAATCTGATTGTTATAGACCCGATCATACTGTGATCAAAGCGAAGCTCAATAGGGGGCTGATGCGATCGCCCTGGCGAAACATTCCGCTTACGTCCTTTTTTTATGGGCAAGATCCGCCATAATGTGAGCTCCTTAAAGGCCTGGGACGACGCGTGAAAATTAGCGTTATTTTTACAACCTATAATTCCCCGAAATGGCTTGAGAAAGTGTTGTGGGGATTTGCCAACCAAACTGATTCAAATTTTGAAGTGATCGTGGCAGATGATGGCTCTGGACCTGAGACCAGTGCCGTGATGGATGCCGCACGCGCCCAAGGCCAGGAAAATGTGCGTCATGTCTGGCATGAAGATCGCGGCTTTCAGAAGTGTCAAATCCTAAATCGGGCCATCGTTGCAGCGACCGGCGATTATTTGATTTTGACGGACGGAGACTGCGTGCCGCGCAAGGATTTCGTAAGCCAGCATCGGGCGAACGCTCGGCCAGGATTTTTTTTGAGTGGGGGCTATTTTAAGTTGGCTTTGCCGGTCAGTCAGGCCATCACGCACGAGGATGTGATTGCGCAGCGGTGCTTTGATCCCGCCTGGCTGAAGGCCCAAGGTATGCCGATGTCTTTCAAATCCCTTAAATTACGGGCACAAGGGTCGGCGTCAAAGATCTTGAATCGATTAACGCCAACCAAAGCGACCTGGAATGGCCATAACGCCTCTTGTTGGAAGACTGACGCTTTGTTGGTCAATGGCTTTGATGAGCGCCTGCGGTATGGCGGCTTAGATCGAGAGTTTGGTGAGCGTCTCGTTAACGCCGGCATCAAGACCAAGCAAATCCGATATAGCGCCATTACCGTGCATTTGGATCATCCCAGGAGCTATGCGTCACCGGAAGGGTGGGCCCATAATCAAGGGATTCGAGACGGGGTGCGTCGCCATAAAATTGTTGTAACCCCAGCTGGGATTGATCAGCTAACCTGATGGGTGCGGCTCATGCTTGAGCCAGTGCCCGGTAATGGCTTAGTAAGGCTTGGGCTTCGGTTTCAACTGAGAATCGATCAAGGACCGTTTGCCGAGCATTGGCGGCTAATCGGGACCGAAGATCGCCATCTGTTATCAGGCGTTGCAGCGCGGCCTCAGTGCTTGACACGTCGCCGATATCAACGAGCAAACCGTTTTCCTCTGGGGTCAGAATATCTGGCCAGGCGCCGGCGCGACTCGCAATCACAGCGCGCGCGCTGCTCATGGCTTCGAGAACGGTTAAGCCAAAGCCTTCGTTTCGGCTGAGGGCAGTAACAATCGACATGCAGGCAAAAAGGCTCGGCAATTCCTCGAAGGGTCGCGGGCCGGTAAACACAACGCGATCCAGCACGCCGGCGCGCTCGGCTTGCTGCTTGAGTCCATTGACGAAGGGTTGCTCGGCGGGCTTGATCTCGCCAACGATGATGAGTGCCCAATCGCTGTGACGTGCAAGGAGGGGCAGTGCCGCGTTCACCAAGACATCAACGCCTTTTTGTGCCCGAACCCGCCCAAAAATCCCAATATAGTGCCGGGCTGGGATGACTAGATCGGCCGGCAAGGCCACCGGCTCGCGTGTCGGCTGATACCGCTCGGTGTCAATGCCATGTGGAATCAGTTTGTCTGGCGGCGTTTTCAGATAGCCCGCGGCGGCGTTGCAGGTAGAGATCACGCTGTCCATCTGCGTCATGAGCCAGCGAGTAAACCGAGTGTGGTGTCGCTGGGCCGTGGAGGTGAATAAAAGCCGCACGGTGCAGCGGGCGAAATATCGCAGAATCAGGCCCTGAATCATTTCGTTGTTCCGTCGTGCGTGAAATACGACGGTGCGTGCCTGGGCCTGCCGACTGCAAAGCTTGCGCAACAACGGGAGAAATTGCACGCGTTTGACTGTGCTCGGTAAGTGCCAGGCGCCGAGCACCACCAAGGCTGCTTGGTCTTGTTGGTGTGCGAGCACCTGCAGCATGGTCGAGGTGACGCCGGAAAAGCGCCGATTGGCGTTGCCTAAAATGACTTCTGGAAAGGGGTCGCTAGCAGTCGATGTCATGGCGATTTCGGTTCACACTGTGTCAAAGGGATGCGCTCACGTAAGACCCAAACAAGTCAGTCTGATGCAAAGGCTTGCTGTGCCGCAAGGCGCTTTTCGCGATTAATTCAACACACGATCGCGCGCTTGACTGAATTTTGAGCGACTGTCTGTAATCTTTTCAGACTTGGCGATGGTGATAGACTTCAGGCCTTAATCGAAGCTAGGAGTCCAAAACAATGACCGTGTCGCTGACCTTATATTATGCGCCGGGGGCTTGCTCGATAGCCAGCCACATTGCGCTTCAAGAAGCACAGATCCCGTTCGATGTGAAATCGGTGGCATTGGGTGCCGGTGAGCAGCGCTCACCCGATTTTTTAGCGTTGAATCCGAAGGGACGGATTCCGTTGTTAATCACCCCGTTTGGTCCGCTCACGGAAAACCCGGCGATTCTTGAGTATGTCGCGTCGCTTGCGCCCGAAGGCCAGCTCGCGCCGGTTGAGGACATAGCCAAGCTAGCTCAGATGCGAGAATTCAACGCCTTCTTGTCTGCGACCGTGCACGTGGCGCACGCTCACGGCCCGCGAGGGGGTCGCTGGGCTAAAACCGAAAGCGCTCTGCAAGATATGAAGGCGCAAGTGGCTGACAATATGTTGTCGGCATTTGAATTGATTGAGCAAACGTTGCAAAGCGGGCCTTGGGTTTTAGGGAAAGACTTCTCGATTGCAGATGCTTACCTTTATACCTTTGCCCGTTGGCTGGAGATGGACCGGGTGGATACACGCGGACTGAAGCGAGTCCTGGCCCATCGAACTCGAATGGAGCAGCGGCCAGCAGTTCAAGCCGTTCTGGCCGCCGAGGGTATTGCCTATAGCGGCGACGGCGCCCGCAAAGCCGGGTCTGAACAACCGTCACTAAACCGATAAAAATGAATCCTTCGAGGTGTCTATGAGATTGGCAAAACCCTTCATTGATGTGGGCGTGCAGACCAACGAGCGTGAATCCATGTTGTCCTTTTGGGGGCAGACGGTTGGGCTTTCGTTTGAAGAACTGTTAAAAGTCGGTGGCGGTACGCATCAGCTTCGACATCACTGCAATGGCTCGGTGTTTAAACTGAATCATGTGCGCGCGCCGCTTCAACGCCTACCCAAAACGGGCTACCAAGGACTGATTCTGGCGGAGGATTCGGTCGATGAACCGGTGACAATGCTGGATCCCGACGGTAATCGGGTGACCCTAGTGCCACAAGGTTACGATGGTATTGATCAAATCGCGATTGAGTTGAGCGTTCGATCGCTCGTCGCCCATCACCAGTTTTTCACCGAGGTGCTGGCGCTGGAGGCGGTTAGTGATCGCTGTTATCTTTGGGGTGAAACGCGACTGTATTTATCGGAAGACCCCAACCAGGGCTACTGTGATGTGATGCAAGGCCTTGGTTATCGCTACCTGACCGCCCAAGTGTTTGATGTGGATTATGAGCATGAGCGGGCCTTGAGTTTGGGGGCAACGGAAGGTCGAGGGGTTGTGACCTTGGGGGAAACTGCGCGAATTTCTTTTATCCAAGACCCCGATGGGAATTGGATCGAGCTTTCGCAGCGAGCTTCGCTGACCGGGCCGTTACCCGCGTAGTTTATCAGCCCGCTTAGTCGGTCAGCGGGGTTGCAATGAATCGAGCGGTTTAAATCGAGCTGGAGAGACAAGACATGAAAATCGATGCCACGATCAGTGCAAACTTAAGCACCGTCGCACGCGCGGCCAGACACTATGAAGCGCTAGGCTACGACGGGTTGCGGGTCGCCGAATTAAACCATGACCCGTTTTTGGCCTTGACCTTGGCAGCTGAATATACCGATCGGGTGGAATTGATTACGTCCGTGGCCGTGGCTTTCGCGCGGAACCCAATGAGTACCGCTCAGCTGGCATATGATCTGAACGCCTTTAGCAATGGACGCTTCATCTTGGGGCTGGGTACGCAAGTCAAAGCGCACATCACCCGACGGTTTGGTATGCCCTGGCATAACGGCCCCGCGCAAATGCGCGAGTTCATCGAAGCGCTGCATCATATCTTCGATCACTTTTACGATGGTGATCCGCTGAGTTTCTATGGCGAATACTACCAGCACAGTTTGATGCCAAAGACGTTTAAACCGGCTGACAGCGAGGCCGGGCGACCGCAGATTTTTCTGTCGGCGACCGGGCCGCTCATGACAACCGTCGCCGCTGAAACAGCGGATGGTTTTATCATGCACCCCTTTTCCACGGAGTCTTATATTCGCAAGGTTAACTTGCCTTTGATCACGGCAGGATTAGAAGCGGTAGAGCTTGAGCGCTCAGATTACACAATTGATTTTTCGCCGTTGATTGCAACGGGTGAATCCGATGAAGCGATTGAGCACGCGATTGAGCAGGTGAGAGGCCGGATTGCGTTCTACGGTTCAACGCCGGGATACAAGATGGTGCTCGAACACCATGGTTGGGGGGACCTTCAAGAGGCGCTTAATCGATTGATGAAGGCGAGACGAACCGATGAGATGGCATCATTAGTCGATGATGAGGTCTTGGCTGAGTTTGCGGTCATGGGTGCGCCGGATGAGATTGGCCCGCAGCTTCTGGCGCGTTATGGTGATATTGTGGATCGTCTATCGATTCAACCCGAAGGTTTGTCAGAGACTGCCTTGGGTGATCTGCTCGATGATCTTAAGGCCGCGCCAGAGGCCTGACTGGGCGAAACGGTCGGTAACTGAGATGCGTTCAGCCGAGGCGCTGACCGGGCTCGCCGCAGGACGCATGAAGATTGCGTCAATCGCCGCGATAAAGTGGCGGATCAGTCAGCGTGAAGTGGATAGACGACGGCAAGCTTGGCAGCAGTCCTCCAAAAGCCTGCAAGCGGGATAAAAGCAATAAGCCGGATAAAACCAAAACGAACGCTGAAAACGGCTCAACCTAAAAACAAGAACAACCGACTCAGGAGTCAACATGAAATCACCGATCTGTGAACAATTGGGCATTGAGTTCCCACTAATTGCATTTACCCATTGCCGGGACGTCGTGTGTGCCGTGTCAAAAGCGGGCGGCATGGGCGTGTTGGGTGCGGCGGGTTACAGCGCCGAGCAGCTGGAAATCGAGCTGGCTTGGATCGACGCGCATATTGATGGTAAGCCCTACGGCGTAGACTTGATTGTTCCCACGACAATGGCCAACAAAGATGAACAGCTGTCGCCCGGGGAGGTCCGAGCCCTTGTGCCGGATGACCATAAGGCATTTGCTGCGGGTATTCTCGCGCGACATGACATTGATACGAAAGGCCTTTACGACACTGTCTCGGGCGGCTCGGGTGGTTTTTTGGGCGAAGGTCGAGCTGCCAATATCTTGGATGTGGCGTTTGCGCATCCAATCAGCATCATCGTGAACGCGCTTGGCGTGCCGCCTGCTTACATGCTTGCGCTGGGCAAGCAGCACGGGGTGCCGGTGGGCGCTTTGGTTGGCACTAAGCAGCATGCCGTTAAGCAAGCCGAAGCGGGCGTCGACATCTTAATCGTTTCCGGCACAGAGGCCGGTGGTCATTGCGGGGAAGTGTCGACGATGGTGTTGGTGCCAGAAGTTGCCGAGGCCGTCGCAAGTTTTAAGGACGTTAGCATTCTTGCTGCCGGGGGCATTGTGACCGGCAGGCAAATGGCGGCTGCGATGGCGATGGGCGCCCATGGGGTTTGGACCGGCTCCGTTTGGTTAACCACCATCGAATCCGAGACCTCGCCCATTATTAAAGAAAAGTTATTGGCGGCTGCATCGAATCAAACGGTTAGGTCGAAAAGCCGAACGGGTAAATACTCAAGACAAGTCCGCTCGCCTTGGACGGATGCCTGGGAGGGTCGTGAGGATGCGCCAGATCCGTTGCCGATGCCGCTCCAGTCCTTGGTCAGTGAGCCGGCATTGAGTCGGGTCAATAAACTTGCTGAGTCGGGTCATGCAGGTGCTCGGCAGTTGGCAACCTATTGGGTTGGGCAGGGCGTTGGTCTTATGACCCACTCCATCTCAGCGAAACAAGTGGTCTTTGATTTTATGGAAGATTTTTTAGCCGCTAAAGAACGATTGCAGGCCTTTCTCGATGATGAATGAACCACTTGCTCCAGCAGTGGCCTGTGAAAACGAGGACGCGCGGGTCTGGCAACAAGCGGTTGGCTCGGGCGAGTCCATACCCAAGCATGCGCATCATTTTAGATTATTACCGGTTAAATCGCGCGGACACGGGCGCCATTGCGGTGACCTTGCGTCGCGGCGCTGGTGGGCCCTTGGGTGATGGATGCGTGGTTAACCCAGTGCTAGGCCGAATGGATTTTGTACCCCAAGGTCGTGTCGAAACGTCGATCACTCACGAGGCGGCATACCGCGCGATCCTGATTGGGTTAGCGCATTCTTAAAAGCCATTGCCTCCGGTGCTCAAGCCGCAGGGCAGTCAGCCCCGAGAGAACTGACGCTGGGCCTTAGGCGACTGAATGGCATTCGGCTCAGGCTTTGTCGAAACACATATGATTTGTACCAAAAAGGTGTCGCGGTTGATTTAAAGCGGTGACGGGGAAAATTTTTAGGGAGGCATAACGATGATGAATACAAAAAATGACGGCGGGGCTCAGGTCTTAAAGCATCTCTCGGCAGCGCTTTGTTGTCTGATGGCGGTTGGTTGCGCAGAGCCAGACTCGGTGATCAAGACATCCAATATAGAACTTGCGAGCCCCATCAAAGTTGAGATCATTGCGACCGGCGCGCAGATTGCGGGCGCCAATGGCATGGCGCTGGGCCCGGATGGCATGCTCTATGTGGCGTCTGTTCTAGGCTCAAATATTACGGTACTAGATCCAGACAGTGGCGATGTTCAACGAGTCTATGGCGCCTCAGAGGGCGTCATTGGCCCGGATGACGTGGCGTTTTCGAGCGATGGCGCCTGGTATTGGACCTCCATTATGACCGGGGAGGTTGCCGGGTTTAATGTGGCGGGTGACAAAGTGATTGCCGCCAATTTAACCGCCGGGGTCAACCCGATTACCTTTTCCGACGATGATCGATTGTTTGTGGCGCAATGCTTTTTTGGGGTCAATCTCTATGAGGTTGATCCGGCGGGTGCCAAGCCTGCGCGCTTGATCAGCGACACCCTCGGGCCGGATTGCGGGTTAAACGGCATGGATTGGGGCCCGGACGGCCGTTTGTATGGTCCCAGATGGTTTCAAAATGAGGTGGTGAGTTTTGATGTTGATGCCGGGTCAATGCGCACGGAGGCCACCGGCTTTAATACCCCGGCTGCGGTGAAGTTCGACTCAGAGGGTCGCCTTCATGTTTTGGACACCGGCACCGGCGAGTTGTTTCGGATGCAAGGCGAGGATGCGGTTTTAGTCGCGCAGTTGTCGCCAGGACTGGATAACTTTGAAATTGATCAAGAAGGCCGATTCTTTGTTTCGAGCTTTGTTGATGGCTTTGTTAAGCGAGTGAATGTTGACGGCACGATCACCGAATTAATGCCCGGGGGGATGGCGCATGCCGGCGGGATTACCTTTCACGATGGGTTCATGGTTGTGGCGGACCTGCACAGTATTCGAGCCTTTGCGCTTGATGGTCAAGAGGCCTACACCACCCGAAACGTTTTAGGGACTGGCATTATGGGTGGGGCGCTCAATATTGCCAGTGATGATGGTCAGCTTATCTTGACCTCATGGGTTGATGGCGACGTCCGGCTTTGGGATCAAGCAGCGCAGCGCCAAACATGGCGTAAAGCCGGTTTGGCGGGGCCCGTAGCCGCGGTGCGGTTTGGCGCGGAGGTCGTGGTCAGTGAGCATGGAACGGGCCGGGTCGTAGGGTTTGATGCCAATGGCGCCGAAGCCGCGGTCTATGCTGAAGGCTTGCCAGCGCCCACTGGCTTATGGTCGAGTGGCGGCGATCTCTTTGTCAGTGATCGTAAATTGGGGCAGATCCTACAGTTGGCAGAAGCGGGCGCTGTGTTGTCACCCTATCGGGTGGTGGTCTCAGGGCTAACCACGCCTGAGGGCTTTGTGGTCAAGGGTCAGGATTTCGTGGTGGTTGAGGCAGACCTGGGTCAGGTGACTCGGATTAAGGCGAAAGGCGAACGCTTGGTCCTGGCTGATGTGCCAGCGGGGTCGCAAGCGGCAAGTCTTGATCAGCCGCCGTCACAGGTTTTTAACGGTATCGCGATGGACGACGCGGGCGGGCTGTATGTGCCGGGTGAATCCAATCGAGTGTTGTACAAAATCACCGGTGCTTTTTGAACATGAACCAGCAGTGGCGCCTAGCGAGGACGCCGCCCGCGGGGTGGCCGACGGATGGCGACTTTGAGTGGGTTGAGGCGAGTGCACCGGAACCCGGTCCGGGTCAATGTTTAACCGAAACCCTCTATCTTTCGCTGGATCCCTATCAATGGGGCAGAAGGCGCAGTGGGGCGGAGTCCCCTGGCAGCGTGTGTCATGGTCGCACGGTGTCTCGGGTGCTGCAGTCGCGCCACCCAGACTATCAACCCGGGGATTTTCTTTTTAACACCAATGGCTGGCAGCGCTGCGGATTGACGGGTGTCGGGGTAACCGATTTTGGTTATATGCACCCGCGGCGCTTGGATCCAACGCTTGCGCCCTTATCCTCAGCCTTAGGGGTGATGGGCATGCTGGGGTTAACGGCTTATGCGGGCATGTTGGTGCAGTGTCAGCCGATTGCTGGGGAGACAGTCGTGGTCTCGGCGGCGTCCGGTGGCGTCGGCCAGATCGCGGGTCAGTTGGCCAAGCTCGCTGGCGCGCGCGTGGTCGGTATCGCAGGCGATCCCAAGAAAGTCGCATTCTGTAAAGCGCGTTTAGGATTCGATGACTGTGTCTCGCATCTGGATCCAGACTACCCAGAAGCCCTTCGGGCGGCGTGTCCCGATGGGGTGGATGTGTATTTTGAAAATGTCGGCGGTAAGGTTTTTGAAGGGGTACTGCCGCTGCTAAATGCCAAGGCCAGAATCACCCTCTGCGGCATGATTGCTCAATATGGTGATACCAGCGGACAATCGCCGAGGGACACTTGGTTGGCTGCGGGTTCGGCGGTTTTTAGTGCCCGAAAAGTCCAAGTACATCCTTTGTTTGTGGGGGACTATGTTGCCAGTCATCAAGCTGCGTTTTTGGCGCTGATGGGGGATTATTTACGGCAGGAAAAAGTGGTGTATTTGGAGGATTTTCGGGCTGGACTTGAAGTTGCGCCGACCGCTTTTGGTGAGATGTTGCGCGGCGGCAATTTTGGCAAGACACTGGTGGTGGTGCAAGACCCCTAAATGCTGTGCTCGATCAAGGCCTGGTGCGGCCGGGCTTAGATCGTTTGTTAAGTCGAGCCTGGCGTGCACAGGTCCAAGTTGGGGGCAAGCAGCCTTTAGGTCATCGCTGGCTTGGCGCCGCCCAATCGGCTTAGAATGCTCAGCAGAAACGATTCAATTCATGAGGAGAGTTATATGTCCCACGATCAATTAAATCTAACGAATGATGAGTTGCTCAGTACCACGCGCGCCGTTCGGAAACGCCTAGATTTCGATCGGCCAGTACCGATGAGTGTTGTCAAAGAATGTATGGAAATGGCCGTTCAGGCGCCCTCCGGCTCGAATGCCCAGGGCTGGCAATTTATGTTCGTGACCGACCCGGACAAGCGGGCTCAGATCGGCGAGTACTATCGTCAGGCGTTCGAGATCTACAAGGATATGCCGGTTGCGATTCATAAACTGCATGCCGATAGCGCCGATACCAGTTTAACCTCGAGTCAAGTGCGGTCTGCTTCATCGGCAGATTTCTTGGGCGAGAATATGGGGCGTGCCCCGGTGTTGATGATCCCCTGTATTGCCGGTCGAACGGACAATGAAGCGGGCGCCAATGTGTTGTCACAAACCGCCACCTTGGGTTCTGTTGTGCCAGCGGCTTGGAGCTTTATGCTGGCGGCGCGCGCTCGGGGTCTTGGTACGGCTTGGACGACCCTGCATTTGATGCATGAAAAGGCGATCGCAGATCTACTCGGTATTCCCTATGACGATTTTATGCAGGTGGCTTTGATTCCGATGGCCTACACCAAAGGCACAGATTTCAAACCCGCTTATCGCCCCCCGGTCGAGACCGTCATGCATGTGGATGCTTGGTAGCCGGCCGCTTTTGTAATGAGACGGCGCTCTTTAGGCGCCGCTCATCCGGCGCCGCTCACGAGGGTCGGTAACAAGAGCCGCTAACGAGCGTCGCTCATTAGGTCCCTTTACTCGGGTGCAGCGGGCCTAGTGCTGCAAGTTGAAGGGTTTAATCAAAGGCCGCTGGGCGCTGCCGATCAATGGCTTAAGTGAGGCTCACCTCGAGCAGCACCCTCGGGCCGGATCCGCATCGCCAGATACGGATGTGTGCGGCTGAACGGGTACGGCGTCAAGCGAAGGACATCCTTTGCGGGTTCTTGAGCCGTGTTTAAGGCCGGGGGTGTTTTAGATAGCCTGTTTCGTGCGGACAGTGTCATGATGCAGTGCCTGTGCCGATTGAAAGTTGCCGTTAAACAGGTTACCTATAGCCTCATCGTTCAATCATAGGATCAATCATGCCCAGCCTAGCAATTGAAATGGGTGCTCGAGATCAACCGCTCTTGGCGCAAACCATTGGCGACAACTTGAGGCAAACCGTGGCGCGGGTTCCCAACAACGATGCCATCGTGTCCTTGCATCAAGATCTGCGCTGGACCTACCAGGATTTTTATACTCGGGTACAACGTCTTGCCAGTGGGCTCTTGGCCGCGGGATTGAAACCCCTTGATCGTCTGGGTCTGTGGAGTCCGAATTATGCCGAATGGATTCTGGTGCAATACGCCACGGCGGAAATTGGCGTGGTGTTGGTCAATATTAATCCAGCCTATCGAACCCACGAGCTGGCCTATGCGCTCAATCAATCGGGGTGTCGGTTCCTGATAGCCGCGCCTTCTTACTTAACCTCGAACTACCAGGCGATGGTTGCGTCCGTGCAAGATCAAACGCCGGAGCTTGAGCGGACGGTTTTCTTTTGGTCTCCGGAATGGGAGGCCTTAATTGCGGGCGATGCGCAGTACCAAGCGAGCGTCGAAGATTTGCGGGGCCAACTCAACCCGGATGACCCGATTAATATTCAGTATACGTCTGGCACGACGGGCTTCCCAAAAGGCGCGACGCTCACCCACCGTAACATTCTGAACAACGGCTATTTCGTCGGTGAGTTGCAGCGTTTAACGGAGCAGGATCGAATGTGCATTCCGGTGCCGTTTTATCACTGTTTTGGCATGGTGATGGGCAATCTTGCCTGCACCAGCCATGGCGCGACCATGGTGATTCCCAGCGATGGTTTTGATGCGGCGCGAACCCTTGAGGCCGTCAGCCAAGAGCGCTGCACCGCGCTGTATGGCGTGCCCACCATGTTCATTGCTGAATTGGCGTTTGAAGATTTTACCAAGTTTGATTTATCCTCCCTGCGCACCGGGGTGATGGCCGGCGCGCCCTGTCCGGTTGCGGTGATGAAGCAATGCATTGAGCGGATGCATCTTAGGGAAGTGACCATCTGTTACGGCATGACCGAAACGTCGCCGGTATCGACCCAAACGCTGCCGGAAGATTCCTTGGTCCATCGCACGGAAACGGTTGGACGGGCGCACCCCCACGTGGATATTCGCATTGCGCACCCGGAAACTGGTGAGACGCTGCCGCGGGGTGAAACGGGCGAATTTTGCACTCGGGGGTATTCGGTGATGTCCGGTTACTGGGAGGACCCGGTTAAAACCACCGAGGCGATTGACGAGGCCGGTTGGATGCACACCGGAGACCTCGCGGTGATGGGCCTGGATGGCACTGTTCAGATTGTCGGCCGTATAAAGGATATGGTGATTCGCGGCGGCGAAAACATCTACCCGCGAGAGATCGAGGAGTTTTTGTATACCCATCCGGAAATTGAAGAGGTTCAGGTAATTGGGGTGCCGGATAAGGTGTATGGCGAGCAGTTGATGGCGTGGATAAAGCGTAAACCGGATTTGGCCAGCCCTCAGCTTGTTAGTCATGACGATCTCAAAGCCTTTTGCGCCGGCAAGATTGCACATTACAAAGTGCCGCATTATGTGCAGTTCGTGGAGACGTTTCCCATGACCGTGACGGGCAAAATTCGCAAGGTCGAGATGCGAGCGCGCTCAATCGAGGCCCTTGGGCTCGAAGTGTGAGGGCGGCGCAGGGTGCGCCAAAATAAAAAGCCGCTTGTTGACAGTGCCGACATTATTTTCGTCTAAGATTGTCAGGTCATGCCGCTTTTTAACCCCGAAAGAACCGCCTAAGATCGGGGCGCGTGGGTGCCGTCTGCGATGGGATCTCGGCGATTATTAAGGAGTACGCAATGGATGATGTAATAAGCTGGCGCCAAAAACCCATCATGCTGCTGACGCTGATGACCATTGCAATGCCCGTTGCCTTTCATATTTGGTCTGCGCTGCTGAACAATTTTGTCGTCGAGCAGGCCGCGTTTACCGGGATTGAAATCGGCATATTGCAAAGCTTGCGGGAGGTCCCGGGGTTTCTTGCGTTCACCGCGGTGTTCGTGCTGCTGATTGTCAAAGAACAAACCTTTGCGGTTTTGTCGCTGGCGCTGCTGGGGTTGGGCGTTGCGCTGACTGGGTTCTTCCCGACCGAATATGGTCTGTATTTTACAACGGTGCTCATGAGTATTGGCTTTCATTACTTCGAAGCGGTTAAGCAGTCTCTGAGTTTGCAATGGTTATCAAAAGCAGAAGCGCCCCAGGTGTTGGGCCGATTGATCGCTGTGGGATCGATAACCTCCCTGGTGGTTTATGGGGTTTTGTGGGTCTGCCTTGAATGGTTTGCGCTGTCTTACCAAACCAATTTCGCCTTGGCTGGCGGCGTCTGCATGGTGCTCTCGGTTGTGATGTGGCTTGCGTTTCCGCATTTCCCCTCGAAGACGGTTCAACATAAAACGTTGATTCTGCGGCAGCGGTATTGGCTGTATTATTTGCTGACGTTTTTATCCGGCGCTCGCCGGCAGATTTTTGTGGTGTTTGCGGCCTTCTTGATGGTCGAGAAATTTGGGTATAGCGCGTCAGAAATAACCGTTCTATTCCTGATTAATTATGCCTTTAACTGGCTCTTTGCGGAACGGATTGGCGCCATGATCGCGCGCTGGGGGGAGCGCTGGGCGCTCTCCTTTGAGTATGTGGGGCTGATCCTTGTTTTTGTGGCCTATGCTTTGGTGGATCATGCGCTGCTTGCGGCTAGCCTGTACGTTATTGACCACATGTTCTTTGCCCTTGCGATTGCAATCAGTACGTATTTCCAAAAAATTGCCGATCCCAAAGATATGGCCAGCTCCGCCGGCGTTTCCTTTACGATCAATCATATTGCAGCGGTTGTGGTGCCTGCTGCGCTGGGCATGGTCTGGATGTTTTCGCCCTCAATGGTATTTTTCTTTGGCGCCGGTTTTGCGCTGCTGTCATTGATTGCCGCGCAATTGATTCCAAGGCACCCGGTGCAAGGTCATGAGGTGTCGTTCCCGATGTCTGGCGGGTTGTCGCGCGAGGGTCGTGCTTAAGGTTTTGACGTCTAGGCGGTTTGCTGTCGGCCGGGCCGTTAATGGCTTCTTGGAAGGCCGTCCATGACGCATCGCGCGGCGGCCGGGTCATCGGTTTTAAAAAATCGATCTTCACCGCTGTATTTGCGTCGGCCGCTGGGCGCGCGCTTTGCGGCGTCGAAAAAAATGGGTCTTGAATCAAGGCTTCAACCTGGGGGCGGTCGCGATCTGTCGCATCTTTGCCTTGTCGGTTGCCCTCAGCGACGGGGCGGCGGGGTAATGGCCACCAGGGGGCGGTGCACGCCGCCTTGACTTCGTCATCCAATTCAAAATTCACCGCCGTAACATTGGCCTTTAAGGGGCTGGGAAGCTTGCCAAGTCATAGCCGATCGCGCTTGAATGGGGGTCGAGTTCAACATCAATGGCGACGTGAGGTGTTGAAGACAAATGTGACCATCGAGTTGGTGGTTTTCAGTTTTAAGCGTCTACCGGTTTAGATCGGTTTGTGCGCGACCGTAAGAAGGAGAAGGTAATGTTGAGTTCAGGGTCGATGGAAGATCGTTGGTTAATTCGAGAATTAGTTGAGTCATATAACGATGCGGTGATGCGGTTTGATGGCGAGGCGTGGGCAAGTAATTGGACCGAAGATGCGGTTTGGCATTTGCCGGGTGCCGGTGATGTTCAGGGTCGGGCGACGATCTTAACGGTTTGGCAGGGCGCAATGAGTGCCTTTGGATATGTTGGTTTTTTTGCCTCGGCGGGCCCCATTCATGTCGATGGTGATACAGCAACCGGAACTTGGTATCAGCAAGAGTTTCTGCATGGTAAAGATGGCGGTCAGCGCAGTGTAACCGGGCGCTACCAGGATGATTATATCAAGCAGGACGGCCGCTGGTACTTCAAACGCCGGGTCTACGAAGTTTTAAATTCAGAAACAAAAGATTAAGGAAGAAACAGATTATGGCGACGGTATTGATAACAGGAACAAATAAAGGTGTGGGCCTTGAGCTGACGAAAATTTACGCAGGACGGGGAGACCGGGTCTATGCGGCTTGTCGGGATCCAGAATCTGCAACCGAATTAAAGGCCGTTGAGGGGGATGTTCACCTGATTGAAGTGGTGGTGGGCGATACTGCCTCGGTGACGCAGATGGCTGAAAAACTGGCAGGCGTTGCCATTGATATGGTGATCAACAATGCCGGGATGGCCGGGCCGGCCTTTGATCAACAGAATACCTACGCCATGGATTACGACGGCTGGGCGGAAACCTTCAATGTGAACAGTATTGGGCCTGTGCGGGTCCTGCAGGCGCTCATACCCAACCTCCGGCTTGCTGAGGCGGGCAAGGTGATGACGGTAACCTCACAGATGGGTGCTTTGTCCTTTGAAATGATTGCGGCGCATGCGTATTGCGCCTCGAAAGCGGCCGTGAATAAGTTTATGCGCATGGCAAGCGTCGACTTAAAGAAGGAAGGAATCGCCGTCGGCTTGGTCCACCCTGGATGGGTTCAAACCGATATGGGCGGGCCCCGGGCGGATCTAACACCGCGGGAAAGCGCCGATGGGGTCGCGGCCGTGTCGGACGGCTTATCGATCGATAACACCGGTGGTTTCTGGAAGTGGAATGGTGAAAGCCACGACTGGTAGCATTGCCGTCACGCTGATCGCGACAGAACCGGTGGGTTCTGCCGCGATATCTCAGTTTGCATCAAGGCCGGCCTTGCGCAGGTCAGGGGGCAGGGGAAGGCTGTGAACTACCAATGCCCAGTTTGCCATGAGGCGCTTCACGCGGCCGCCGAGCAAACGCTACGCTGCTCTGCCGGGCATAGTTTTGATGTCGCAAAGCAGGGTTATGTGAATCTCTTGTTGGCGCATCAAAGTCGGAGTCGAGTCCCGGGCGACGCGCCTTCGATGTTAGCGAGTCGATCTCGATTTTTCTCAACCAAAGCCTACGACTTTCTGGCAGCCGCAGTCTCCGAGCAGATCGCAAGACATCATACCGCGGGGGCTAACCTGCTCGACGTGGGTTGTGGTGAGGGGTACTACCTCGAGCACTACCTAAAGGATGTGCCAGATTTAAACCCGGATGCGCTTTGGGGCCTGGATATCTCGAAAACCGCCGTCAAGTTAGCGGCGCAGCGCAAGACAGGCGCGCACCTGTGTGTCGCGGCCAGTCGCGCACTGCCATTTTTTCCAAAAAGTGTTCATCAGGTGGTGTCAATTTTCGCGCCCTTTGATCTCACGGAGATTGAGCGGGTACTCACCCAGGGCGGAATATTTCATTTAATTGGTCCTGCGATCGATCACCTGCAGGCGCTGAAGCAGATCATCTATGATCGGGTCGAGCCCCATGCCGGCAATTTTGACGCAGCGCTCACATCAGGCGCTTGGCAGGAAATTGGCGCGCTGACGGTGCGGCAAGCGGCGCGCCTTGTGCCTCCAGCCATTACCGATCTGTTCTGCATGACGCCGTATTATTGGTCGGCGACCAAGGCGCAGCAACAATTGATTGAAAGTCAGGCGACGTTGTCGGTGACTTTCGCCTTTGACATCCGAAGCTTCCGCTTTGACGGCTCGGGGTAACCGCTTATCGTGAATGCGTGTGGACTCGCGGGTTAAAGGTTGCCTAAGTTGGTGTTGACATGGGAATATGGCCAGAAAGCGGTAATTATGTAATTAAATTACTTAATAATTGCTAATAAAACCTTAAAAGATCTAAAATTGTAGTTTTATTACAATAAAGCGTCCCAAAAACGATCATCTAACGCACTGCCTTTTCCCGACACAGAGAGTCTAAAAATGACCGATCTCAATGCAACCGTTCTTGCCGTCACACAAGCGATTAGAGACCGGAGTCAACCGTTGCGGGATCTGTACCTGCAGCAGATTAGTGATGCCAAGCGAGATCAGCCTCGCCGTGAGCAACTGAGTTGCGGTAATCTCGCCCATGGTTTTGCGGCCTGTGGCACAGAAGATAAGCAGCGTTTGAAGCTCATGCAAAGCAGTAATATCGCGATGGTGACGGCTTACAACGACATGTTGTCAGCCCATCAGCCGTATGAAACCTATCCAAACCAAATTAAGCAGGCGCTTGCTGAGATTGGCTGTACCGGGCAAATCGCAGCGGGTGTGCCGGCAATGTGTGACGGGGTGACCCAGGGCCGAGCGGGGATGGAGCTGAGTTTGATGAGCCGCGATCTCATTGCACAGTGCACAGCGATTGGCCTCTCGCATGAAATGTTCGATGGGGTGTTGGCCTTGGGGGTTTGCGACAAAATCGTGCCGGGGCTCTTGATGGGCACGCTGAGCTTTGGTCATCTGCCAACGATTTTTGTGCCCGCGGGACCCATGCCCTCTGGATTACCCAATAAGGAAAAACAGCGGATCCGTCAGCAGTTTGCGCGCGGTGAAATCTCGCGGGAGGCGCTACTCGAAGCTGAGTCAGCGTCCTATCACAGTGCCGGCACGTGCACTTTTTATGGGACGGCGAACAGTAATCAGGTGATGTTGGAAGCCATGGGGTTACAGCTGCCGGGCAGCTCTTTTATTAATCCAGAAGACCCTCTGCGTGAGAAATTGACCCGTGCGGCGGCGGAACAGGTCACTCGTATTACGGCCCTGGGTTCGGACTACCGTCCGATTGGCAGCGTAGTGGATGAGCGCTCGATCGTGAACGCAGTGGTGGCATTGCTTGCCTCGGGTGGCTCAACGAATCACACGATTCATTTGATTGCCATTGCGCGCGCTGCCGGCTTGATCCTGAATTGGTCGGATTTTGCTGAATTGTCCGCTGTTGCACCGCTCTTATGTAACATCTACCCCAATGGCGAGGCGGATGTGAATCACTTCCATGCGGCCGGCGGCACGGGTTGTTTGTTTCGCGCGTTGCTGAATCAAGGCTTGATGCACGCGGACGCCCAAGTGGTTTGGGGCGCGTCCTTTGCCGATTACACCCAGGAGCCATGCGAGCGCGAGGGCGCACTCAGTTGGCAGCAAGCGCCAAGCACTTCGCTGGATGAGACGGTTTTGCGAGGCGGCGATAAGCCGTTCTCGGTCGAGGGCGGGCTGAAGCTGTTGACGGGCAATCTAGGTCGAAGCGTTATTAAAACCTCAGCGGTTGCACCCGATCGCCGCGTCATCACAGCACCCGCGGTGGTGATCGAGCACCAGGACGAACTGGATGCGCTGTTTGCGGCAGGTGAATTGAATCACGATTGCGTGGTGGTGGTTCGCGGCCAAGGTCCCAAGGCCAATGGGATGCCCGAGCTGCACAAACTAACGCCTTTTTTGGGTGCCTTACAGGATCAGGGTTATCGTGTTGCGCTCGTCACCGATGGGCGTATGAGTGGGGCGTCGGGCAAGGTGCCGGCGGCGATTCATCTGACGCCAGAAGCCCTCGATGGCGGTTTAATTGGTCGGATTCAGACCGGCGATATGATTTGTCTGGATTCGGATGCAGGGGAGCTCACGTTGCAGGTCGACGCGGGCGAGTGCGCCAATCGAGCGGACTGGCACCCCGGTAAAAATTTAGCGAGTACTTGTGGTCGTCAATTGTTCACTTTAAATCGCGCGCAGCTCAATTGCGCTGAAGCCGGCGCCACCTATTTGTTTGAGGCGGTTTAAATGACCCAGCCCTGGTGGATGATTGCCGATATTGGCGGCACCAATGCCCGGTTTTGGGCGGTGTCGCCTCAAACCGTCGCGCCCTTATGGCAGGGACATTATTTGGTTGGTGAGTATCCGAATTTTTCCGATGTACTGGATCAGGTGCTGATCGATCTCAAAGTGGATCAAGCGCTGAGCCACTGGCCTGAACGGGCGTGTTTTGCGGTTGCGTGTCCTACTGATCTGGATCGAATGGTGTTCACCAACAGTCATTGGAATTTCACGCGCTCGGAGTTGGTCACCGCATTGGGTGGCAGCCGGGTCTCGGTGATGAATGACTTCGTCGCCGTGGCACATGGCGTGGCCGCAATGAAGGATGAAGCCGTGCACCAGATTGGCGGCGGTCGGGTGCAGCTTGATCGTCCTCGCGTGGTGCTAGGCGCTGGCACTGGACTCGGGGTTGCTGCGCTGATTCCAGCGGGGGATGGCTATGTCGTTGTTGAGAGCGAGGGCGGGCATGCCGATTATGCGCCGATTGGGGATCTGCAGATCGAAGTTAAACGAAAACTGCGATCGCAATTTAACCGTGTCTGCGTCGAGCGGGTGGTGTCCGGTCCAGGGCTGGTCAATATTGCCAGCGCGCTGTGCGCGCTCAAACATCGCGCGCCGCGGTTTTCAACGCCGGCCGAAATTGTTGCGGCCGCGCTGGAAGATCAAGATGAGGTTGCCCTTGAAACGTTAGATTTTTTCTGCGAAGTCGCTGGCGCCGTTGCGGGCAACCTGGCATTGACGTTTGGTGCCAAGGGTGGGGTCTATATTGCTGGCGGTGTAATTCCCCGGTTTACCTCGATATTGGTAAAGAGCGGCTTTCGGTCGGCCTTTGAGGATAAGGGGCGATTCCGAGATTACTTAAGCGAAATCCCGTGTTTTTTGGTGACCCAGCCCGACCTAGGGCTGTTTGGCGCCGCACAGTTTCTGAATTTGGAGCACACAAACCATGCTTGAGGCAATGCTCGCGCATCAAAAGATTATCCCCGTGATTACGCTCGATCGGGTTGAAGATGCTGTGCCCTTGGCGGAGGCGTTATCAGGCGGTGGCCTAAATGTGCTTGAAGTGACCTTTCGCACAGAAGCGGCTGCCGGGGCGATCCAAACGATTGTTGATCAAGTGCCGGCGGTGACCGTTGGCGCCGGCACGGTAACGACTCCTGCGATTTTGCAGGCAGCTGATGCCGCTGGGGCCGCGTTTTTTGTGTCCCCTGGGGCAACGAATGCGTTGTTATCGGCGGCGGACCCGAGCACTTTTTTACCTGGGGTCGCAACCCTAAGCGAGATGATGCGCGCGTTTGACGCCGGGTTTCGGATTCAAAAGTTTTTTCCAGCCGAAGCTTTGGGTGGGACGCGTTTTCTGAAGTCGGTGTCGGCGCCGCTGCCGCAGCTTCAGTTTTGTGCAACCGGTGGGATTCACGCGGGAAACTTGGCGGAGTATTTGGCGCTGCCATCTGTGTTGGCCATCGGCGGCTCGTGGATGGTACCCGCCGGTCTGATTCGTGCGGGGAATTGGGATGAAATTACGCGCTTAGCCAAGACGGCTTGCCGTTTGGCAGCCGGCGCAATCGGCTCTGGTCCTGATAAGACAGCGCAATCAAATGGGAGTCTGTCGCATGAATGAGCAAAATATTGATCTCGTGATTTTCGGCGGTTTGGGGGACCTAGCCGGTCGAAAATTACTGCCCGCGCTTTACCAGATTGAACGCAGCGGTCTGCTGGCAGACAGTATTCGATTGGCAGTGGTTGCCCGCGATGATATTGAGACCCAGGGGTTTTTAGAATATGCCGAAGCCAGACTCAAGCAAACGTTGGCGCCGGCTGACTGGTCAGATGCTGCGTGGCGAAAGCTTGCGCGACGCTTTTCATATTTAAGTTTGGATTTTTCGAACAAAAAGCATTACGAGCGGTTAAAAGCTTGGGTCACGCCGGAACGCGTATTGGTGTATTACCTGGCAACGCCGCCGAGTTTGTTTGGACCCATCAGTCAGCACCTCAACGATACGGGGTGCATTGATGCCTCAGCTCGGATTGTTTTGGAAAAGCCGATTGGCCATGATCTTGAAAGTTCTCGAGTCGTCAATGATACCGTGGGGCGCTATTTTCCAGAGCGTAACATCTATCGGATCGATCACTACCTAGGCAAAGAGACCGTCCAGAACTTGTTGGCGTTGCGGTTTGCGAATCGACTCATCAACTCGCAATGGGACAATACTTGTATTGATCATGTCCAGATTACCGTTGCTGAAACGGTGGGGATCGAAGGTCGTTGGGGTTATTACGATCAGGTCGGTCAGCTCCGAGATATGGTTCAGAATCACTTGTTGCAGCTGCTGTGTATGGTTGCGATGGAGCCGCCAAATTCGTTTGCCGCCGATGAAATTCGAGCGGAAAAAGTCAAGATCTTGCGGGCGCTCACCATTATTGATGGCGGCAAGGTCGAAGATCATGCGGTGCGTGGCCAATATTCGGCGGGTTGGATTGCGGGCGAGCCGGTGGTGGGTTACACCGAGGAGGCGGGCTGCACGAACCCGCACTCCAAGACCGAGACGTTTGTTGCGATTAAGGCCCATATCGATAACTGGCGTTGGTCCGGGGTGCCTTTTTATCTTCGCACTGGCAAAGGCCTGAGCGAAAAGGTCACGCAAGTTGTTATTGCCTACAAGCATCATCCCCACGCCATTTTTCCGGACCGTCAGGATGCGGGTATGAATCGGTTGGTGATTCGACTGCAGCCCAATGAAGGCATTCAGCTGGAAATGGCGTCTAAAAAGCAAAGTTTGAAGGATCGGTTGAGCCTTGAAAAACGAATCCTAAACTTAGACTTCTTTGATGCGGCTGGCGAAGTGCGGATTCCGGATGCGTACGAGCGATTGTTATTAGAGGTGTTTAAAGGGGATCAATGGCTGTTTGTTAGCCGGGAAGAAATTGAGGCCTCTTGGCATTGGTGCGATAGCCTCATTGCGGCCTGGACCGCGGAAGAACTCAAAGTGCATCGCTACAGCGCCGGGTCTTCCGGGCCAGCAAAAGCCGAAATGCTGATTGAGCGAGACGATCGAAGTTGGTTCGGCGAATGAGTCTATTGCTGCACGAGTTTGAGTGCGCCGACGCCCTCGATGTGGCGCTGAGCGAGCGGTTGATTGATGGCTTGGCTGCCGCAATTGATGCGCGTGGCGAGGCAATCCTCGCGGTATCGGGTGGTCGCACGCCCGCTGGCCTGTTCAAGTGTTTAAGCGACGCGCCGCTGGATTTTTCCAAGGTGATGATCACGCTAACGGATGAGCGTTGTGTCCCAATCGATCATCCGGATAGTAATGCTCAAATGGTTCAGCGCCTATTGTTGCAGGGCAAGGCCAAGCAGGCGCGTTTCATCCCGCTGTATGACGCGGCATTGGACCTGGCAGCGCAGCGTCAGACTTTGAATGTTCAGTTTAATGGTTTACCCACCTTCGATGCCGTAGTTTTGGGAATGGGTTTGGATGGTCATACCGCCTCTTTATTTCCAGGTGCCACCGGCTTATCAGCTGCAATGGATCTCAGCAGCGATCGGGCTGTGACCATGATGCAGCCCTTAACCGCGCCGCATGCTCGCATGAGTCTCACCGCGGCGCGATTGCTCAAGACGCGTGCCTTAATATTGCATGTGACCGGCGAGGAGAAGTTGAGTCTGCTCAATACGGTCAGCGGCGGGGTTGATGTGATGCAATACCCGGTGGGGTTGTTCTTGACGCAGAACGCGCCTTCAACCGAGGTGTTTTGGGCGCCATGATTGGGTCTGGCTAGGGCGCGGCGCGGAATCCACGCGGTGTTTTTTTGGGTTGACGTCCGGTGATTGATGCGCGCCCTCTGGCATGGCGTTGATGAAAAGTGGCGCGACGTTAAAACTTGGTATTGCTGTTGCCTGATAGCGGTGCTTACGCAGGCGCCAGTCTTGCGCGGATCCGCGTTATGGCCGCTTGGTTTGGGGTGCTTCGCGGTGTTGGTGTTGTCATGAGCCTGTAGATCAAGTCTTGCGCTGTCACCCTGATGATCTGGACGAATCCTGGCTGCACCAAGGGATGCCCGGGTATCTCATCATCCGAGATACAGGCTGTCCAGGCGCTCGCCTGCTAGGTGCAAGCGGTTGCCGTGATGAATGGGGTTTCAGACATCTTGCTCGACGCTGTCGAATCGCGTCGAGGCCAAGCTTGCCTTAATGCGCGCGAGATGCGGCAGGTGAGCCTGGCCCTGCCTTAGCGTGACGCCGGTCGCGATGACATCCAAAAGGGTTAGCTGCGCCAGTCGGGATGTCATGGGCAGGTATTCATCGGTGTCCTCGCCGACATCGAGCGTGATCGCAAGGTCGCTTGCACGGGCGAGGGGCGATGCGGGTGCCGTAATGCTGATTACGGTGGCAAGCGAGTCGCGCGCAAGGCGCGCCGTTTCAACAAGCCCAATGGTGCGACCGGTGTACGAGATGATGAACAATAAATCGCCTGGTTTTGAAGCGGCAGCCAGCATGCGTTGCATTAGCGGGTCTTGATGTGCTGAGACGGGGGTGTTGAATCTGAAAAACTTGAACTCAGCATCTTGGGCCACCGGCCCTGAATTGCCTTGACCAAAAAAATAAATGCGCTTCGAGGCCACCACTTCATCAATCACGTGATGGATGAGTTTCGGGTCGATGCTATCTCGGGTTTTTTCAAGGGCATGGATGCTGGCGTTGAAAATTTTAGGGGTGAAGGTTGGGGCGGTATCGTCTTCGGCAACCGCGCTGTTGATGAACCGCGCGCCGGATGCCAAGGACAAGGCGAGCTTTAATTTAAAATCTGGAAACCCGGTCGCGCCGAGGCGTTTACAAAACCGATTGACGGTGGGCTCGCTTACCTCGGCGGACTGTGCCAAGCGCGCAATCGATGATCGAGTTGTCAGCTCTGGATTGGCAAGAATCGCATCGGCAACCTTTTGCTCGGCCTTGCTGAAGGCTTGTGCGGGTTTGGCCAGATTGGATAACAGGGTTTGGGGTGTTGTCATGGCTGGGCTCCGAAGGAACTGGGCTGAGGTCATGGATAAACAGATAAAATCATGTAACCCCGCAACATAATAAGCCAATTAGTACCCATTGAGCGGTGTTTATCGTCCTAAAATCGCATTTATGTAATTTAATTAGGTAATTTTTACTAATTTATTGTAATAATTCCTTATAAATGTATTTTTATTACATTATTGTCGTATGACATGGAGTTGCAGTACGAGTTGGCGGTCGATGGGCGTCCGCGACACCGGAAGGTGGGTCGATCAGTTTTAGGAGTCAGTCAATGACGTTAAGAATCGCGATTAATGGTTATGGCCGAATTGGCCGCAATATTGTTCGAGCGCTGTACGAAAATCCCCGTTTTGAACGCAGTATTGAGATTGTTGCCATCAACGATTTGGCAAGCTTCGAGGCGATGGCGCACTTGACACAGTTTGACTCGACGCACGGGCGGTTTGACCGCCAGGTTATTCTGCAAGGCGATAAGCTCTGTATCAACGAGGATCAAATCCAGTTGTTGTCGATCGCAGACCCGACGGCACTGCCGTGGCGCGCTCTTGCGGTTGATGTGGTGCTCGAGTGTAGTGGCGCCTTATTAGCCCGCGCTCAAGCTGAGCAGCATCTGCAGGCCGGTGCGGGTCGGGTGCTGGTCTCGGCGCCAGGCAAGGATCTGGACGCGACGCTGGTTTATGGTGTGAATGAGCAGATGCTCAAACCCGAGCACCGGTTAATCTCCAATGCGTCGTGTACAACCAATTGTCTTGCGCCCCTGTGCCAAACCCTCGACGCAGCCTTTGGCATTGAGAGCGGGTTAATGACGACGATCCATGCCTATACCTCGGATCAGCGTTTGAATGATGCGTTGCATGATGATCTGTATCGGGCTCGAGCTGCAGCACAATCTATGATTCCAACCAAAACAGGGGCCGCAGTTGCCATTGGGGAAGTGCTGCCGCAATTGCGGGGTCGGCTGGATGGACTGGCGGTAAGAGTGCCAACGCTGAATGTGTCGCTTGTTGACTTAACCTTTACGGCTCAGCAGGCGGTAACGGCGCAGCAGGTCAACGATCTGATGCGACAAGCCGCAGCGAATGATCAAAAAGGGGTTTTGGCGTATAACGATCAACCCTTGGTTTCGGTTGACTTCAATCATTCACCGTTTTCGTGCAACTTCGATGGCAACCACACGCGAGTCATGGGGCGTCTGGTCAAGGTGCTTGCTTGGTATGATAACGAGTGGGGCTTTTCGAATCGGATGCTCGATCAAGCGCTGATAATGGGACAGGCAGAAGCCCTCGTGGTTGCGGCCTGATCCTGAGGGCGCAGTACACAATTTAAGAATAGGAAATCGAATCAATGGGTTTGAAACAATGGGTTTAAAGCGATGGGTTTAAAGCGATGGGTTATAGCGGGCCTTATTGGATTGAGCGCCCAAGTTGTCACGTTGCTCGGGTTCTCCGGCGCAGCGATGGCAGCGGTTGACGGATCCCGGCCCCCGCCCTCGGCCCTGCAAGGGGTCGTCTCGCTGAACGTTGGCGGCAAAGCTTATGTTGCCAGCGATGGTCGGCATTTTAGCGGTGATGATTGCGCGGTTGAGCAGTCAGGCAGCCCGTGCGCAAACATGGCATCGATCAAGGGCACTCAGCATATCCCGCTCTATCAATCTTACCGTCTTGGCGAGCAAGCCTATGATTTTGAGGTGCCAAACGGCGACTATGCGGTGACGTTGCACTTTGCCGAGCCCTTTGACCAAGCCGTTGGGTCGCGCGTTTTTGATGTGCTGGTCCAAGGCCAGCCTATCTTTCAGCAGCTCGATGTGCGCGCAAATCGAGATGGACATCATCAGGCAGCATTATCTCGAACTGTTGATCATATTGCGGTCAGTGACGGTCGGCTTGAGGTTGAGCTTAAAGCGGTGCAGGGAGCACCGATTCTCAGTGCGATTGAAGCCTTCCAACGGGTTTCCGTGCCCGATACTGCAGCCCGGCTAATTTGGTCGGATGAGTTTGACGATGCATCCAAAGATGGCCGCCAGGCACCGCGTTCAGACCGCTGGGCCATCGATATTTGGCCTGCTCGGAAAGTCAATGATGAAGACCAGGCCTACACTGCCCGGCACCAAAATGTCCGAGTCGAATCGGGTGTTTTGATTCTTGAGGCGCATCAGGAGGCTTACCAGGACGCGCAGTACACCTCCGCACGGGTTCATACCAAAGGCTTATTGGATCTGCAGTACGGGCAGATTGAGGTGCGGGCTAAGTTGCCCCGAGGTCAGGGCACGTGGCCCGCGATTTGGATGTTGCCGTCTAATCCGTTTAAGTTTGCCACCACCTGTGATGCCTCGGTGCCCGAATGGCAGGGCAATGCTGACTGCGATGCTTGGCCCAATAGCGGCGAAATCGACATCATGGAACATGTCGGGTTTGATCCGGGTGTCGTTCACGGCACAGTCCATACCAAGGCCTACTATTGGGCAAATTGGAATCAGCACAAAGGTAGTATTGTTTTGCCTGATTTTGATCAATTTCACCGCTATCAGTTGATTTGGACGGCGGATCAAATCACCTGGTTGGTTGATGATATCCCCTACTTTAGCTATGTCCGTGAATCGCAGGATTGGGCGGCGTGGCCTTTTTCAGAGCCTTTTCATTTGATTTTAAATCTGGCTATGGGTGGAAACTGGGGGCGCGCCGGTGGGCCAATCGACAATCGCGCGTTGCCTGCTCGAATGGAAGTGGATTATGTGCGGGTTTATGCGTCCGAGCCGGATGGTTCGAAGTCTTTGGCGCCCGAATGAGCCCGGTCTGACTGGGCGCAAATTGCCCGGCCTAACCTGGCCCGCTGTGCAGCAGATTAGCGCTGGCTTAGATTAAGGAATTCCGCCCTAAAACGGCGCGCCCGAGGCCAAGGATGATCAGGGTTTTTCGATACAGGCCCGCTGTTTTCGGGGTCTTGGCGGCGAATTTTGTATTTCCGAGCTAGCCATTCCGTCTCACCGCATATATCTCCCTATTCACCGTTTTAGGCTGGAGGTGGTGCGTTCTGCCAAAGAGAATGAAATTGTAAAAAATTTTAACGGGCAAGGTGTGCCCGCCGCAAACGTTAAGGTAGGGGAACTCATGTATCAGCAACAAAGACAAAATTTGTGGGGAGGTCTTTCTCACCTTTGGGAAAACAATGGCCTGATTGCTGCGCTATCTTTAGCAGGTTTGTTGACGCTATCGGCTTGTGGCGGTAGCAGTAACACGATCACAGAGAACGATCTTGCTGATTCTGGAGCAGATGGTGTCGCGCCAACGTTAACCGAGGTGGCGATTTACAACGGCGCTGATTTATCTGACTCGGTGGCCCTTGGAGAGGAGGTTCTGGTTGCCTTCACCGCGAGCGAAGCGTTAATGAAGCCTAGTGTGACCATTAATGGCGTGGCCGCAGACGTGGAAGACTTTACCGATACCGGGACAAATAACCTTAAATTTAAAGCCACACGAGCGATGACAGCAGATGATCCGGAAGGGGTCGTCACGTTTTCAATTACCTTCACGGATCGAAGCGGCGAAGCAGGTGCTCCGGTTTCATCCACAACAGACGACACATCCGTGACATATTGTGTCGAAGGATGTGCCGCAAGCTGCGAAGCACCAGAGGCGACAATATTCGATTTTGAAGACATGGATACGCCTAGAGTTTTTGCAGATTTTGGCCCTGATGGAACAGCCCGAACAGCGGCACTGTCGGCAGTCGTGCCTGATCCAACTGATGGATCAAACAGCGTTGTTGCCTCAGAAAAAGATGCTGCTGCCGAGGTATGGGGTGGTTCATGGGTGGTAGAAGGAACTGAAGCAGAGCCCTTGAAGGCCTTGATGCTGACCGAGGGTGACCCCCTTGTCAGTATTCGATTTTGGAGTCCGGCTGCTGGTAAGACCGTGAAAATGAAGCTTGAAGTCGCGGACAACGGTAGTGTTTTCGTTGAAGCGGATGCCACAACCACGGTCGTTGGTGATTGGGAAACGCTGACCTTTGATTTCGCGAATCCAGCAGCAGGTAGTATTGATCCCTTCGCCGAGTACGGCAAAATTGTCATTTTTTACGATTTTGGTACGGCTGGTGTTGGTGAGGCAGTCGCTTTCTATTGGGATGATGTGACTCAGGGCGGCGTCGGTTTTGACCCAGACAGTTGCGGGAACGAAGTAGAGCAGTCGGTTTTAGATTTCGATGACGCAACGGCAACCTTCGTTTTTGCAGACTTTGGTCCTGACGCCGGTGGTGGTCGAGGCGCGGCGGAATCAATGGTGGTGGCAGATCCAGAAGATGCAACCAATTCAGTTGTTGCGTCTCAAAAGGATGCGGCAGCTGAGGTTTGGGGTGGTTCCTGGGTCGTGGCGGGCAGCGAAGCAGCGCCAGAATTTACATTAAGCCTGACGCCAGCAGACCCGATCGTTTCTTTGCGTTTTTGGAGTCCTGCGGCGGGTAAGACCGTGAAACTCAAGCTCGAAGTTGCCAATGACGGCTCTGTATTTGTTGAAGCGGATGCAACGACAACAGAGGCCGGGGCATGGCAAACGCTTTACTTCGATTTCAGTGCGCCAGCCGCAGGCGCAATCGACCCGTTTGCTGCTTATGGGAAGTTCGTTGTGTTTTATGACTTCGGCACGGCAGGAAGTGGTGCTGCGGTTAGTTTCTACTGGGATGACATAACCCATGGTGGCGTAACCGCCGCCGGTCCGACGGCTCCTACGACCGTTGCTGATGCGCCGACCGTTGCTGCGGGGTCTGTATTGTCTATTTTTAGTGATAGTTACACTAATGCTGCAGGAACAAACGTTAATCCAGATTGGGGGCAGCAAACCGTTGTATCGGCGGAAACGGTAGCGGGTGAGAGTGTTCTTAAATATGCTGGTTTGAACTATCAAGGCACGATTCTAAGTCCTGCATTAGACGTTTCTGGCTACGACACCCTCCACATAGACTTTTGGACAACAGATGCAGAAAACCTAAGATTCTTCTTGATTAACAGTGGCGATGTAACTGGCGGCGACGCGGTTGAGGTTGCTTACACCTTCGACACCAGTATGAAAGGGCAGTGGGTAAGCGTTGACATTCCTTTGACAGCATTTGATGGCGTTGATTTGACGCAGGTTGATCAGTTTAAAGTCGACGGTAGCGGTACGATCTTTTTTGATAATTGGTATTTTTGTAGTAATTGCAATGCGCCTGCATCAGCGCCGACGACCGTTGCGAGTGCGCCAAGTGCTGACGCAGGATCAGTAGTTTCGATCTTCAGTGATAGTTACACCGACGTATCCGGCACAGATGTTAATCCGGATTGGGGCCAAGCAACTATGGTATCGGTAGAATCGATCGCGGGTGAGAGTGTCCTTAAATATGCTGACCTTAATTATCAGGGCACGATTCTGACCCCAGCTTTGGATGTTTCAGGTTATGACACGCTACATATCGATTTTTGGACAGCGGACTCAGAATCGCTAAGGTTCTTCTTGATTAATAGTGGCGGTATCACTGGCGGCGATCCGGTTGAAGTGGCGTACACTTTCGACACGAGTATGAAAGGGGAGTGGGTGAGTGTCGATATTCCTCTGGCAACGTTCGATGGGGTTGACCTAACGCAGGTTGATCAGTTCAAGGTCGATGGTAGCGGTACGGTCTTTTTTGATAACTGGTATTTTACGTGCGACGGTGGATGTGGCAGTAGTCCTGCCTCAATTGCAAGTGCGCCGACAGTTCCTGCTGAAAATGTAATCTCAGTCTTTAGCGACGCCTACGAGAATGTCGCTGGCACGGATACTAATCCGAACTGGGGTCAGGCGACTGTGGTATCCGCAGAAACCATTGCAGGCGAAAGCGTTCTGAAGTACTCAGATCTGAATTATCAAGGAACAATATTGAGTCCGCCACTTGATGTTTCTGGGTACGAAACGCTACACATCGATTTTTGGACAGCCGATGCAGAATCCTTGAGATTTTTCCTGATTAACAGTGGCGATATCACCGGCGGTGATGCGGTTGAGGTGGCTTATACTTTCGACACCAGCATGAAAGGGCAGTGGGTCAGCGTGGATATTCCTTTGACAGCGTTCGATGGGGTTGATTTAACGCAAGTTGATCAGTTTAAAGTCGACGGTACTGGGACGATATTCTTTGATAATTGGTATTTTTGCAAAGAGTGCGCAACCGCGCCGAGTGCAGTCGCCAGTGCGCCAACTGCCGAGGCTGGAAGCGTTTTGTCAATCTTCAGTGATAAGTTCGAAGATGTGGCAGGAACAAACGTGAATCCTAATTGGGGGCAGGCGACGTTGGTTTCCGTTGAGACGATAGCTGGTGAGAGCGTTTTGAAATACGGCAATCTGAACTATCAGGGAACGATCCTGTCACCCGCACTCGATGTTTCTGGGTACACAAGTCTGCATATCGACTTTTGGACAGCTGATTCGGATGCACTACGGTTCTTCTTGATTAACAGTGGTGATATCACTGGCGGCGATGCGGTTGAGGTTGCCTATACCTTTGATACGTCTATGAAAAGACAGTGGGTGAGCGTGGATATTCCTTTGACAACGTTCGATGGGGTTGATTTGACGCAGGTAGATCAGTTTAAAGTGGATGGCAGCGGTACGATCTATTTTGATAACTGGTATTTTGAATAAGGTCTCGGGAATAAAAAAAAACGGCTTCGGCCGTTTTTTTTTGTTCGCTGGTTGGCCAGCGCAGAGACAATCAACCCTGCGCCAATGAGCTTGAACTCGAGGGTTGATTGATCCGGGGCGGTTGGGCCGGATATTAGCTAGGATGTTCTTGGTTCAGAAGGTCTTTGGTTTCAGCGACTTGAACAGTATTGACGCAAAAATGTCTCGTGAGCGGGAAGGCTAGAAACAATTTGATCAACTCGCTGTTGATGATGACGGAGAAAGTTGGCCAACTCCGTATCATCCATCATGTCGACGATCGGGTGATACGCCGCGGGCATGATTCCTTGGCCGAGCATAACCTGGCTCCAGCTGTTCTCGCCAAAGACATCGGCAACATTTTGAAAAATATTACCGGTTTGTCTAAACAAATTAATTTTTTGCTTGAGGGTTTCAGGTATGGCCATACTCGAAACGTGCTGCCAGAACCGACTGTCGTCTCTTTCCGTTGCATGGTAGTGCAGGATGATAAAGTCTCTTACAAGCTCGAACTCCTCGCGCATTTGTCGGTTAAATTCATCTCGCTCTGATTCCTGGTTGCCGTCATGCGGAAACAATTGCATTAGTCGAATGATCGCCCGTTGGATGAGATGTATGCTGGTCGATTCTAGCGGCTCTAAGAAACCTGCTGAGAGCCCGATGGCAACACAGTTTTTTCGCCAGTGTTGGCACCTTTGTCCTGTTTTAAACCGAATGAGCCGCGGCTCAATTAGGGTTTCTCCAGACAGGTTGCTCATCAGCGTTGCCTGGGCTTCGTCATCGCTGACATGCTCGCTGCTAAAAACGAGCCCATTGCCAACTCTTTCTTGCAACGGAATTCGCCATTGCCACCCGAATCCGTGGGCGATTGATCGGGTATAGGGTATCGGCGTTTCAGTGGCTGCTGTTTGTACGGCGATGGCTCGATCGCATGGGAGCCAGTGCTGCCAAGTCTCAAATTCTGTTTTAAGGGTTTTCTCGATCAGTAAACCAGCAAACCCTGTGCAGTCGACAAAAAAATCGCCTTCGATAACCTGACCAGATTCAAGCACGATGTCTTTGATCGCGCCATCCTCGCGCTGGCCTACCTCTTGCACAATCCCCTCAATCCGGGTGACACCTTCGCGTTCAGCAAGATGCCGTAAAAAAGTTGCATAGCGACCGGCATCGATATGATAGGCGTAGTGCAACGGCGCTTCTTTCAAGAAGCCAAATTTGTTTTCCTTGGCAGCCTTAAGTTCGGGCGTGTAGTCGCCGTAATCTTCGCTCACGCCCAATTGCTTGCCCTTAAGCCAAAAGTGCTGGAAGCCCGCAGCCCAACAACCTTGGCCAGTGAAGCCAAATGAATGAATGTATTGATGTCCGATCTTCCGCCAATTTTCGAAAGAAATACCCAGTTTGATGGTGCCTTGAACTTTAGATAAAAAATCGGCCTCATCGATCTTCAAAAGTCGATGAAGCGTTAAAAACGTGGGCACAGTTGCTTCACCAACGCCGATGGTACCAATTTGTTCGGACTCAACGAGTGTGATGTTCAGTCGATTGCCAATAAGTTTGGACAATGCTGCAGCGCACATCCAGCCAGCTGTGCCGCCTCCGACGATGATTACATTCTGTTTTTTCATAAGGCTTCTTTTGCTTGCCGATAGGGTTATTTTAAATGCTCTCGTAAGGTTTTGCGGAGCGCGGTGGCCGTGGTTTCGGTTAAAGGTTTTAAAACACCTTGGCTGTTATCAGGAATATGTGAGTATGGGGCGTCATCTTCATTAAAAACGTAATACTCGATTAAATTACGCCATGCAGCTCTTTGGTGCTGAGGAAGGTCTCTAAAACCAAGTAATGCATGCTGCAGCGCGCTGAGTGGAGATCCGTGAAAGGCCGGACTATCCCGCCACCAATAGTTGACTAAGACATTAAGCGCGGCTGTTGCCTCGACCTGATGCCACCACATTGACGGTATTACGATGGCATCGCCAGGTTGTAATGTTGTGGTGAATGCGGCCTCTTCTGCAAGTTTAAACCGGGGGAATCGCTCGTAATCAGGCGCTAGGCTGTCAACAAGACTAATTGGCTGTCCCGCAGGGGTGAAATCCAAGGGGCCGATGTAAAGGTTTTCAAGCTGTTCTGGTGGGTAGAGGGTGACGCGCCGCTCACCCTGAATATTGCAGGCGAGATTTGCCGGAAAATCAAAGTGCGGGGCTATGCGGGTTTGATTGCCAATCCATATGCTCTTGAGTTCGTCTCGGTGAATCGACAGATCATTGCTTTTGTCAAAACCCGGAAACCAGCGTTCCAGGTTGATGGAGCCTGCATACCAAGTGTCCCCACTCACCGTAGTTTGTTCAAGTTTTGACCGGAAGGTGTCGAAATTGATTCGCTCGTAGCTGAAATTAAAGGCGGTCAGGTCCTCGTTATAAAAAATTCTTCCTTTTTGGGCCTGATCGAGCTTCATTGCGGTAAAGGCTAGGCCTGAATCAAAATCAGATAGATAGCCGAAAAAGGCGGCGTCAGACTCTAAACCTGCTTGGACTGCAGGCCAAGTTTCAACGAGCCCTTTAATGACCACGGGCGTTTGCGAATCTAAAGCGATGGATCCGAAGGCCGTTTTGTCGATTTGCGGTATCTGCCTGACGTCCATTTAACGAGGTGCTGCCATCTCGTTAATTTGCCTGTTCTTGGCCTCAATAATGGTTCGCAGTCTAGACATAGAAGCGATTGCCATATATGCGGGTTGAAGAAAGCCATTTTGGTTTAGTTGCTCGAGCACTTTGCCGCTAAGTTTAAAAAGTTGTTCTTCGGCGATCCCGTAAAACTGATTAAGATTGCAGTCTGTGCCATCGTCAAGGGTGAACGATATCGTTATGGGTTCCAGCAGATCGTGTTCCAATAGGGCGGTCATAAATTCTTTGCTATGGCTTAAGCCAAAATGAATCTGATTGAGAAGCGCTGCCGCATCTTTCAAAAATGGGGTTTGCGCACCGGCTTCGTCAAACAATACTTGCCCCGCCTCGGCGTTCACTTTTGGGTGCGCCGTATCGATAAGAATAACAAGATCCGTAGAAGCTCGGTCGTCCTCTGGCGATGATATTAAAAATGGGTGTCTTCTAACTGTGGCGGGAATATAGGGTGCATTCCAGGTGCTATTATCTAAAAACAAATTTTCATCAGGCCGCGTGCCTAGCAGCGCGACAGGGAAAAACGCGCCAGTATTTGAGTCCTTGCTGAATAAAATAGGATAACAAGCTTGAATGTCACGAAACTCTATAGGGTAGGTGATCGCATAACCAATGCCATCCCCAAGTTGGTGCCCGTAATCGGTTACGACTCTTAAAGGCATGTGGTCTGTTGCGTTGAGCGTTTGAATGCTTGAATTCGCCATCAATATATCCAATTTGTATTTGTTAAAATTTCGGCAACCCTTGCTTCACAATCGCTGCGATCAAATCGCGATGATCAGGCAAAGCGCGATATAGTTTTGTCGTATATTCCTGGCGCTTACTAAGCGTTGCTTCGGCAGAGGCTTTATTGTCCTGCCGATAATGATCATTCTGCATTGTTTTGAACTGCATTCCATAAAGAATGTATTGATAGCTAGCGGTCGGAAACAGCTCATCGACATGCGCTTGGTCGCGGTGCCAAGGTGTTTGGTATTGCCAGATCGATAGGAGTTCTAATAAATCGTCCGGGACGGTGCTAGATGCGCGTTGATCTACCCAATATCGGTGATTCGTTCTCTCGCTGAGCAGGTAATGCAGCTTCAGGAAATTGATAATCGAGCGCCAGCGATACAGAAATTTTTTATTAAACCGCCTTGCGATGGGATCCATCGCAGCCCTTGTGGGCGGCATCTGCTCCGCGATCATAGCGGCAGAAAGTTCTACCATGACCAACGCGGAGGCTTCCAGAGGTTCTATGAAGCCCGCAGCCATGCCAATCGCGACACAGTTCCTGTGCCAAAAGACGGTGCGATGACCGGGGTCAAATTTGATTAATCGAGGTTCTATTTGCTCAGAGTAAGCGGGTGTAAGGTTATGCTTGGCATATTGATCAAGTCGATCAATCGCTTGATCATCATGACAATACTCGCTTGCATAAACATGCCCGATGCCGCGCCGCTCAGGGAGCCCGATATCCCATATCCAGCCGACGTCTTGTGCGGTTGAGAGTGTTGCCGATTCCAAAGGTAAGTTAGCTTCTGAGGTGTCAATGCGCGCGGCCACTGCACGATCATTGAACAGAATATGTTTCTTTGATTCGAAAGGGATTTGATAATGCTGGCCAATCAAAAGTGCTCGACTGCCGGTGCAATCGATGAACAGATCGCCTTTAATTTGATCGGCTCGGTCCGTAATAACCGCATCGATATCGCCATTATCTTTCGAGACAACCGAAACTAAATTTGCAACTTTATGGGTAACCTTGAGCTTATTGATGCAGTGACTTTGCAAAAAGGCCGCGAACTTGCCGGCATCGAGATGGTAGCCGTAATTAAGAACGCCAGCATATTCCGGCGTAGAGATTTGCTTCGGTGCTAGCTGGGCCTTTAGCGTCGTTGCCTGCGAGGATGAGAATTCATCAAAGTTAAGGTCTGAGGAAGGCGCCCAATATTCTGACAAATTGATGCGCTCGTATCCTTCAGGCGGTGAAAAAGGATGGGTGTATTGATCACCGTCATCCGTCCGCCAGTTTTGAAACCAGGTGCCTTGCTTGAAACTTGCGGTACACTCTCGGAAAAAATCTGTTTCCGATACGCCGATTTTCTGCAGTGTGCTACGCATTGATGGCCAAGTTCCCTCACCGACCCCGATGGTCGGAATGTCAGGGGACTCAAGTAGCGTAACGGATAGTGGTGATATCGGGTTAGGTTCTTTAGCCTGTCTAGCGGCTGCAATAACTGCTGCAGTCAGCCATCCAGCGGTGCCACCGCCAACGACAACAACACGATTGATGGGCTGCTCTGACATAGTTTAACAACATTCCTTTAATATTTGTTGTACGGCTTCCGGTCGCTAAGTGCGCTACTAAAAGGTGAAAAAGTGCACCACGAGACATCTAGTCTATTTGAGCGGCAGGTAAAAAAAAGCCGCTGTTCAGCGGCTTTTTTTCCTTGAACCCCAAGCATTCTATTGGAAAGTATAGCGAATCCCAATGTCGTATCGTGGTCCACCTTGTACAGCTTGTAACACCTGACGTTTAGTTAAGCCGTAAACATGCACCGTTTCATTGGTAATGTTCTGGCCAGAGAAATAAACGGTAAGGTTTTCACTAGCTTCATAAGTGATACCCAAGTCGAGCTGACCATAGGCTTCGACGTTGGTCGGATTCGTATTGGTCCCTTGACCTTGTCCCGCACCGGCTAGGAAATCATCTCGCCAATTGTAAGCAAGGCGAACCTGAATACCATTCTTGTCGTAGTAGCCAATCAGGTTTGCTGAGTCACTTAAGCCGTTAAGGACAAATTGGCCAGCGCCAATTTTACTCGTGTCGTACCCAATATCCGCATTTGCAAAAGTGGCGTTAGCGACAAAGCCGAATCCGGTGTCTCCAAGGGTATGTTGCAAATTAACTTCAATGCCATCTACCGACGCCGTTTTTTGATTAACCGGTTTGGTTAGCGTCCACATAAGGGTGGGGTCGCCTGCCTGGCTGTAAATCACGCCGTCCACAACAGCGGGGTTATCGCTGTAGTTGGCTATGATGTAAGCACCAATCTCCGAATACTGATTTGCAGTGAAGCCACCTTCCTCGATCGCTTGGCTCCACAATTGCCCACCAATAACGTTCTTAACCTCGGGGAACAGTTCGACGTCTTGCGGGAGCGTACCAATAAAGTTGTCTACTTCTTTTTCAAAGTAGCCAACAGAGAAGTAGCTATCTGACCCGTAGTACCATTCTATAGAGAGGTCAATATTTTCGGACTGAATCGGGACTAGGGTTGGGTCGCCGGCGCTGAGCGCTGGAGGCGTGTTTGTTCGATATTGAATGGGTCCGCCGGCAGCAATGCCGCCCTTGATGTCGCCATAGGAGGGACGTGTAACCGTCTCACTGAACGATGCCCGTGCAATGACATTTTCGGCGAACTCGATATCGAAATCGATGCTGGGAAGGAGAAAGCTATAATCGCCTTCGAAGCTCCGATATTCTGGAACATTGTCACCAGATGCATCGACTGCGGGTTGTACAAAAACCTCTTCACCACTAGCGCGCCAGCTGGTGCCGTCAAATTGAAGGCTCTTCTGAGCAGAGACGATATCGGTTTCTTCATAACGCACACCGGTGTGCAGGTTAGCCGGCATGCCGCTGATTTCACCTGACCAATTAAGTCGGACAAAAGCCGCAAAGGACTCTTCGGTAGTCCTGAGATCCTGATTCCAGTCCGTTGAGGCGCAATAACCGGTGCCACAGTCTCCTGTTGCTGCATAATCTCGCCCTGATGCTGCATAGCCTGCTTCGCTTACGGCCTGCAGGTCTGCCAGAGATGCTGTAAAAAACTCAGTCTGCGCACCAGGATGGCTTAATCCAGAAAGCTCATCGAACTGATCTTCAATAGAGGACCTGACCAAAATGCTGTTCAGATCGCCGAGTGCAGTAGGGGCTAAGTCCGCGTTCCAGTTATCGAGCTGTACCACCGATGATACGGAACGGTTACTAATTTCTGTTGCCTCAACGCCGAAATCGATGCTGGAGGACTCTGTGAGGTTCCATTTACCCGACAACTTGGTTTGTTGAATATCCATTTTTGATGCATCGTTGCCAAAGGCGCTTCCGGTGATCAACATATCGCTCTTGTAAAGGGGTCTGTCGCCCTGATTGCCTGAAGAGTCCAAGTCAAGGATCAAGACTGGCATGTCATAGCCCGTCACCAGTGTCTGTCCTACTTTTTCATAACTCGCCATCGTGATGAGCGAGCTTGTACCGTTGGGACCAGTTGCACCTTGTTCGGCCGAGGAGTCATGATGGTCCAAAGATAGTACGAGATCATCGTTAACGACCCATTCCACGTTGAGACCGACGGATTCATTGAGGTTCTCTCTGCCGTCTCGGCCTGTTCCCATCGCAAAATCACGGTAGGCAAGCGTTTCTGTGTAATAAATTGGCGTTGCATGGATCCCGTCCATGGCCCACTCACTGCTCTGAGTCAGCGCATTGGTATTGGAGAACCAAGCTGAAAAGTCGCTGTATTTTCGTTCTACGGTGTACTCAGAGCGAATGTAGTCGAGCGTGGTTGTAATCGCGTCCGTTGCTGCCCACTGCAGAACGACTTGGCTATTAACGCGATCATTTTCGAATTCGGCGATGTTGTAAGCCATGGATTGCGGGATAGAATAAAATTCTCCAGATGCGGTCGGACGGTTAATCTGATTCGCGTCATTGGGGACTATGCTGCCACTGGTTCCCTCTTGAGTGAACCATCCGCCTGTACTCGCCGCATTAACGCCGTTATCACGGCGTTGCTTGCTTGCAATAATCGCGATTCCGAATTTATCATCGTTGAAGCGCTTCATGTAGATGCCTGAGAATTCTGGCGTAATGGAGTCTCCCTCTCTGGTGGAGGTATCGTTGACAGCCTTTACAGCCAGATTGAAGACCTCACTGCCCTCAAGCGGTTTGGGTGTGGAAATATTAATGGTGGAACCGACGCCGCCTGAAGGCACATCAGCGCGGCCAGTCTTATAAACCTGCACGCCCGCTACGCCTTCAGAGGCAAGGTCGCCAAAATCAAATGAGCGGCTTAATCCGTAATGTGTAGGCATTTGCCGACCGTTAAGCGTAACCAAATTGTATTCAGGGCCAAAACCCCGAACGGTAACCTGACTACCTTCCCCTCGAGATCGAGAGATCGAGACGCCCGTGATTCTTTGCAATGATTCCGCGAGGTTGGCGTCAGGAAACTTGCCCATTTCCTCAGCGGAAATGGCATCGACAACACCCATTGAATCGCGTTTGATATCCATCGAACGCTGCAGACTGCCTCGGATGCCCTTAACCACAACCTCTTCCATCTGGGCGTCATTCATGGCCGAACCTTCTTCTGCCATAAGTGGGGCAGCGTGACCGGCAATTGCTAAAGCGATGCTGCTCGAAAGTAGTTTCCGTTTGAATACCATTGTTATAACCCCCTAGGTCGATCTGTATTCTTGAGAACACAGTTGTATTCTGATGGCCCTCAGTTGGGCATCTCTCCATTGAAAATGCTAACGGTTGACTTGTTGAAACTCATTGTTTTTGAGACTAACAGGGCATTTATGCGATAACAGGGACGTTCAGCTTTTGAAATAGATCAGATGCGGCAGTTTAAAATATTCGAAGCATTTTTTGGCATAGAAACTGGGCCGTATTGAGTCGGTTCTCTGCACTTTATATTAACCGGGTATCAATCAACGATCATGTGCTCAGGTAATCGCGACGAGTAACGATAAGTCGGGGCTGGGTTAGAAACTACCCAACGTTTTAAACGTTAAAGGGTCGTTTTCAACTGGGCAACCACCCGTTGATCGACTGGCCATTTAAAATCAGTCGGATTCAAGTCGCAAAGCGCGACCCAGCGCGGGACTTCGCATTGCAAG
>Ga0209505_1000318_pt1 | contig 39433 bp, 43 predicted proteins | sample COGITO_mtgs_1103_2_FD_184794 | JGI IMG/M metagenome (GOLD analysis project Ga0209505, IMG submission 184794) | Pelagic marine microbial communities from North Sea - COGITO_mtgs_110331 (SPAdes) (version 2) | ecosystem: Environmental > Aquatic > Marine > Epipelagic ... | reverse complement strand
CTTAATGAAAAAAAATAAAAAAAAACCTAAAGCTAGAAAAAAAGTTTCAAGAAAACCTAAAGCTAGAAAAAAAGTTTCAAGAAAACCTAAAGCTAGAAAAAAAGTTTCAAGAAAAGCTAAAGCTAGAAAAAAAGTTTCAAGAAAAGCTAAAATACCAAAAAAAAATATCAATAATGCTGAAAAAGAATTAATTTTTAAAACAAGACCTGAGTGGGTTAATAATGCCTTAGCCAGTAAATCTCAGTATCAAAAAAAATACACTGACTCTATAAAAAATAATAATGAATTTTGGAAAAAAGAAGGAAAAAGAATTTCTTGGATCAAACCATATAAAAAAATCAAAAATGTTAAATATAGTAAGACTGATGTAAAAATTAAATGGTATGAAGATGGTACTTTAAATGCTTCAAGCAACTGCATAGATAGACATCTCAAAGATAAAAAAGATAAAACTGCAATAATTTGGGTTGGAGATGATCCTAAAGATACAAGAAAAATATCATACCAACAATTACACAATGAAGTGTCTAAAGCAGCAAACGGATTGAAAAGTTTAGGTATAAAAAAAGGTGATCGTGTAACAATTTATTTAACAATGATTCCCGAATTGGCAATTACAATGTTAGCTTGTGCAAGAATTGGAGCTATTCATTCCATTATTTTTGGTGGTTTTTCTGCAGACTCTATTTCAGGGAGAATAAATGACTGTGAGTCTGAGTTTATAATTACTGCTGATGAAGGTGTAAGAGGAGGAAAGACTATCCCTTTAAAAGAGATTACAGATGAAGCTCTTTTAAAATGCCCTAATGTTAAAAAATGCATAGTCGTTAAAAGAACTGGTAATTCTATAAATTGGGTAAACGAGAGAGATATTTGGTACGACGATTTAATAAAAAATGTCTCTAATCAATGTGACCCTGAAGAAATGAACGCAGAGGATCCATTATTTATTCTTTATACCTCAGGCTCAACAGGGAAGCCCAAGGGTGTTCTACATACTACAGGTGGATATATGGTTTATGCATCAATGACTCATCAATATATTTTCAATTACAAACCCAAAGATATTTATTGGTGCACAGCTGATATAGGATGGGTAACCGGACATAGTTACATAATCTATGGTCCTCTCGCTAATGGAGCTACAACGATTATGTTTGAGGGTATTCCAACTTACCCTGACAATTCTAGATGGTGGCAAATTATAGATAAATATAAAGTGAATATTTTTTATACTGCTCCCACTGCAATTAGAGCATTAATGAGAGATGGTGATGAACCAGTTAAAAAAACTTCCAGAAAATCACTAAAATTATTAGGAACGGTTGGAGAGCCAATAAACCCTGAGGCTTGGATGTGGTATTTTAAGACAGTTGGTAATTCAGAATGTCCTATAGTTGATACTTGGTGGCAAACAGAAACAGGAGGTATCCTGATCAGCCCACAAACTGGTGCGATTGATTTAAAACCAGGTTCAGCAACAAAACCTTTCTATGGAATTAAACCATCTATTCTTGATCAAAATGGCAAAGAAATTAAAGGTGCCGGACAAGGTAGACTGTGTATTTCTCAATCATGGCCTGGACAAATGAGAACAGTTTATGGGGATCACCAAAGATTTATTGATACGTATTTTTCACAATTCGATGGTAAATATTTTACGGGGGACGGAGCAAGAAGAGATAAAGATGGTTACTATTGGATTACAGGTCGTGTTGACGATGTAATTATAGTTTCAGGACACAATTTAGGAACAGCAGAAATAGAAAGTGCATTTGTTGCTCACCCGAAAGTTGCTGAGGCAGCAGTGGTTGGTTATCCACATGATATTAAAGGAAACGGCTTGTATTGTTATGTCACTTTAAACGCTGGTGAACAGGATGACTTAGATCTTGAAAGAGATTTAAAACTTTGGGTTAGAAAACAAATAGGCCCATTAGCAACACCTGATATCATTCACTTCTCACCAGGACTACCTAAAACAAGATCTGGAAAAATTATGAGAAGAATTTTAAGAAAAATTGCAGCTAATGAACACGATCAATTAGGGGATACAACGACTTTAGCTGATCCAAGTGTTGTTCAAAGTTTAGTTGATAATAGAAAAAATATTTAGATTTTTATTAATTTAGAAAATTCGTCTTTAATGTTGTCCCATTTTAATATCATTGAGTTTAAAACTATTTTTCTATCTAGGGCCTTTAATTCTTCTGCGATAGGAGCCCACTCGTATAATGCTAAGGCGCTTTCATTAAAAGGCCATGATTTATAATAGTCATTCCAATTAATTTTATCTAACCTTTCTGTAAATTTTTTTTTTGCTTGAGTTACCACTTCTTCGGGCATTCCATTTGCAAATTCTTGATTTAATATTTCTTCATATATGTTTGTAGCGTTGTCCGTTTTTTTATAATCATAAAAAACACTTAAATAAGATAAACTGTAAAAAGTTAAGTCTTGAAGAGCTACGGAATAGATGTTCCATTTTGCCTGATTGATAGATGCCAAAAATTTTTCATCATCAAAATGTAGAACCCATTTAGTTCCCATTCTTGTTTTTAAATAATTATATAAAGTTACTTGAGACACCCACGCTGATTTTTTTTGAATAAATGATTTAAGATCATCAATATTCTTAATTTTTTTCTTTGGTAAAATTCCTTTGAATAAAGCAAATAAATAAACTCTGAAATCCTCAAGTTTTACGTCTTTTAGTTTAAGTTTATATTTAAGCATTTTTATCTACCTGTAGTTGTTTTATAATATAAAAACCCTCTAATTTCGACTTATTTTAGGGGTTTCAATCTATATCAATTTGAGTAAGGTTCCTCTTTTTAACCTATAGGGAGAGTAAAAAATGTCAAAACAAGAAAAACACTGGGAAAAAACTAAAGGTTTGCTATTCATTACTTTAGCAATTTGGTTTGTATTCTCAATTGGCATCTTTTTCTTCGGAACCGAAATGGAAGCATCTAGCTTTAAACCTTTTGGATACCCACTGTCGTATTATATGACATGTCAGGGATCATTACTTGCGTTTGTAATTTTGATCTTCTGGTTTGCTGGTAGACAAGAAAAGATAGATGAAGAATTTGGTTATACTGAAAGAGAGGATGACTAATGATTAAAGGTAAATTTATAGACAATCTACCAAAAGTTTATGGAATCTACACAGGTGGATTTTTAGCTTTCATAATCTTAATGGCGGTTCTTGAACAAGCAGGAGTATCTGCAAAAGCAATTGGTATTGCTTTTGTAGCGTTCACTGTTGGTATCTATGCGATAATCGGTTGGTTATCACGTACACTTCAAGTAGACGCATATTACGTAGCAGGAAGACAAGTTCCTACTGTATTCAACGGAATGGCTACTGCAGCAGACTGGATGTCTGGTGCTTCATTCGTTGCAATGGCAGGTGGTATTTACTTCAAGGGCTATGGATATATGGCGCTTCTAGTTGGATGGACAGGTGGATACGTACTTGTGGCTTCTTTGTTAGCACCTTACTTGAGAAAATTTGGCTGTTACACAGTTCCAGATTTTATCGGTACAAGATACGGTGGTAACCTAGCAAGACTATCTGCAGTGTTAGTATTAACAGTAGCTTCATTCACTTATGTGACTGCACAAATTAACGCGACAGGAACTATTGCATCAGTTGCACTAGATATTCCTTTTCAAATAGCTGTGTATGTTGGATTAGCAAGTATTTTGATGTGTTCATTGCTTGGTGGAATGAGAGCGGTTACATGGACGCAAGTTGCGCAATATATAGTTTTAATTATTGCTTACTTACTTCCTGTGTTCTGGATCAGTAACAAAATGGGTGCTGGATTCTTCCCACATTTAATGTTGGCAGATGAAGTAGCTAGAATTGCTGAATTAGAAGGTCAGTTTGGTTTTGTTAAAAACTCAGCTGCCGACTTAGCTACAGTACCGAAAGGTTTAGCTGGAATAACTAAAGCACACTCATCAGTTAACGGAACAAACTGGGGATTTATTTCTCTAGCAATTTGTATGATGGCAGGAACAGCTTCTTTGCCTCACGTTATGATGAGATACTTTACTACTCCAAGTGTTAAATCAGCTAGAAGATCAGTAGCATGGTCGCTACTTTTCATCTTCTTGTTATACTCAACTGCGCCAATGTTAGCTACGTTGTCAAAACTATCATTGATTGATCCAAATCTTGCGACTGGAATTATTGGTAAATCAATAACTGATGTTCAGGCAATAGACTGGTACCAAAACTGGAACCAAGCAAATCTGATGTTTGTTAGCGACTTTAACGGTAATGGAACTCTTGAATTAAATGAGTTTTTCATGGGTGGTAAAGCCGTTGTGTTAGCAACTCCAGAAATTGCTGGATTACCTTATGTAATCTCAGGTCTAGTTGCTGCTGGAGGTATGGCTGCTGCCATGTCTACGGCTGATGGTTTAGTTCTAGCGATTGCAAATGCTTTATCTCATGACTTGTACTACAAGATCATTGATCCAAAAGCAGAAACTGCAAAAAGACTAATTGTTGCAAGGGTATTACTTGTATTAATTGGTTTTGCTGGAGCAACTATTGCAGCTCTTGAAATTCAAGGTATCTTAGGTTCAGTAATCTGGGCTTTTGACTTTGCAATGTCAGGATTGTTCTTCCCACTTGTACTAGGTGTATGGTGGAAGAGAGCAAACGCACAAGGTGCTGTTGCAGGTATGCTACTAGGTTTAGCAGCTGGTACTTGGTATTTAATCCACGTACGTACTGGTGGAACTCCAATATGGGGTGTAACTCAACTTACATTCGGTATAATTGGATCATTGGTTAGTTTAGTGTCTATGGTCGTTGTTAGTTTACTAACAAAAGCACCAGATGCAAAAACTCAAGCAATGGTTGATGAAGTTCGTATTCCTAGCGGTAAAACAGTTCTAGGAAAACAACACTAATTAAATTTTTATTAAGGGGCGATTTATTTCGCCCCTTAGTTAAGTTAAAAAACAAAATTCCTTTTTATATTTATGCCTGATATTCATCCCGCTATACTTATAATCGATTATATTTTAGGTCTCATTATGTGGACTTTAATTGGAAGAGTAGCGATGAATATTTTTCAAAGAGAAAATTCAGAATTCTTTTTTATGAAAGCATTTGTAAAGTTAACAAATCCTTTAATACGTTTATTTAAACCAATAACTCCATCTTTTATTATTCCTTTTCTTGTTCCACTTTATGTGGCTTGGTTCTTCTATATGATCAGATTTTACCTTATGCCTTATCTATTGGGTTATTCTGTCATGGGAATGCTCTCTTTTCCTCTAGAAAGTGAAATTGCTGCAGAAATTTATCGAATTTTTGGTAAAAATTAATTCAAATTAAAAAATAAAATTGATACTAGTAATATTGTAATCAATGAAAAATATAAAAATTTCACCATCAATTTTATCAGCTGATTTTAGTCAATTAGGTAATGAAATTAAAAGACTTGAGGATGGTGGAGCTGATATGATTCATGTAGATGTGATGGATGGACACTTTGTTCCAAATTTAACTTTGGGTCCGCCTGTTATAAAGTCCTTAAGACAGTACACCAAAATACCTTTTGATGTTCACTTAATGATATCACCAGTCCACAAATACATAGAGGATTATGCAAATGCTGGAGCTGACATCATAACAATTCATCCAGAGGCTACAAGTAACTTGAACGACTCAATTAAACTTATTAAAAAACTAAATAAAAAAGTTGGCATTTCATTAAATCCTGAAAGTAAAATTGACTTAGTAAAAAAATATTTAGATAAAGTAGATTTAATTTTAATTATGAGTGTCAATCCTGGCTTTGGAGGTCAAAAGTTTATGCCTGAAGTTTTAGAAAAAATAAAAAAATTAAATAAAATCAAAGGACAAGAGAAATTGAATTTTGACATTGAAATAGATGGTGGAATAAACTTTGATAACAGCAAATTAGCTATTGAAGCTGGAGCAAATATTTTAGTTTCAGGTACAACTATATTTAAAAATAATGATGGAAATATAAAAAAGAATATTGACCTTTTAAAATCAAGTTAAAATAATGATTTTTAAAAATTCTATTTCATTTTTAAAAAAAAAAATTTATTCTTTTTATTTAAACTCTAATATTTATGATCGCAGAATTTCCTTATATGATGACTCTATCCTAACATATAAGCCTAGCCCAAGTTTACTTGATTGTTTGATTAAATTTAATAAAAAAAAAATAAATATAGAAAATTATTCTATGGATGAAATATGGAATAAAGATTTATTGGAAAAAGATCATAATAATTTAAACAGTTTTTTTTGGTTATTTAGCTTAGATTTAAAGTCCTCTAAGAGAGAAACTCAAAATATCATTTTGAAATGGATTGAAAAAAACAATAAATATAATTCTAAGAATTGGCAAATTGATATTTTATCAAAAAGAATAATTTCCTGGATTTCAAATGCTAAACTTACTTACGAAGATGGTGAAGTCGTTTATAGAAATAAATTTAATAATATAATTAAAAAACAAATTAACCATCTAATTAAAGAAATTAATAAATCTGATTGGGTTGATGATAAATTAATTGGTTGTGCGGCAATTATTTTATCTGGATTATCTTATAACGGGAAAAATAATTATTTATTATCTGGATTAGATTTATTAAAAAAAATTATAAAATTTTCGATAGATGAAAATGGATTTCCTAAATCAAGGAATATTAGACAATTAAATTTTTATTTAAAATATTTTATTCTAATTAGAGAATGGTTAAAAGAGTCTCAAAATGATATACCAGAATACATTGATGAAAATATTTATTATTTAGGTCAAGCTTATGTATTTATATGGCAAAATAAAAAAAAAAATTTTCTATTTAATGGAAATCATAATTCTAAAAATGAAGATTTTGATAATTATTTAAAAAGATTGGGATACACTTTTAAAAATCAAAATAATGAATTAGGGGGCTATGTTATTCTAAATAACAAAAAAAATTCGCTAATAGTTGATATTGGATCAAGTGTTGACAAAAAATTTTCATCGAATTACCAAGCAGGTGCATTATCTTTTGAAATTGTATCTAATGATAAAAAATTGATTAGTAATTGTGGATATTTTCAAGATCATAATCATAAGCTAAATGAACTTTCAAAAACAACAGCTGCACACAGTACGCTAGTAATAAATGATCAATCTTCTTGTAAATTTAAAAAAGACTCTCAGTCTAATTCCATTATTTCTGATGGATTAAAGATAATAAAAAAAAATATTGTTTTTGAAAAAAACTATTGGAAAATTGATGCATCTCATGATGGCTATTTAAAAAATTATGGCATTATTCATAACAGAGAAATAGAATTTTTTCCGGAACAAATGAAGTTCATCGGATACGATAGATTAATCTCAAAAAATAAAATTAAAAACTTAAAATTTGATATTAGATTTCACTTGGAACCGAGCAGTAAAGTTATGAAAACACAAGATAATAAATCAATATTTATTGACCTTGATGGAGAGGGATGGAAATTTAATTCAGATGATAATAATATTAACATTGATAGTGGTCTATATTTTGGAAAAAAAAATTCTTTTACAGATAATCAAAATATAAATATTTCAGGCATGACTAACACTGAAAATCAGACTATAAAATGGGAAATTACCAAATTATAATGAAAAAAATTAAAAGAGCTCTAATCTCTGTTTCTGATAAAAATAATCTTATAAATCTTTTAAAGGTTTTAAAAAAATATAATATTGAAATAATAAGTTCAGGTGGAACATTTAAGGAAATTAGAAAATTAAAATATAAATGTCTTGAAGTTTCAGATTATACACATTCTCCAGAAATACTTGATGGAAGAGTTAAAACATTACACCCAAAAATACATGCTGGTTTATTAAGCAAAAGAAATAACAAATCTCATCAAAAAGATTTAAAAAAATACAATTTTAAAGAAATTGATCTTGTAATTGTTAATTTTTATCCGTTTGAAAAAACGTTAGAAAAAACAAAGAAACACTCAGAAATTATTGAAAATATTGATGTTGGTGGCCCAACTATGGTTAGAGCTGCTGCAAAAAATTATAATGATGTTACTGTTTTAACTTCTACCAAACAATATAGTGACTTAATTGATGAAATAGAAAAAAATAAAGGATCAACTTCTTTAAATTTTAGAGAGAGAATGTCTTTGGAGGCTTTTTCAGAAACCGCATATTATGATGCATTAATTTCAGGCTATTTTAATAAAATTACCAATAATCATTTTCCAAAAAAGAAAGTTATTTATGGCAATTTAATAGAAACGTTAAGATATGGTGAAAACCCTCATCAAGAAGGTGCTATTTATTCTAAATCACAAAAGTTAAGTATTAATCAAATCCAAGGAAAACAGCTCAGCTATAATAATTATAATGATATTTTTTCAGCCTTAACTATTTCAAAATCTTTACCAAATGACACTGGTACAGTTATTGTAAAGCATGCCAATCCATGTGGTGTTTCTATAAATAACAACAAGCTTAAAAGCTATAAAATGGCACTAGCTTGTGACCCTATCAGTGCTTTTGGTGGAATTGTATCTTTCAATTTTAAGATAAACAAAAAAATTGCTATTGAATTAAATAAAATTTTTTTAGAAGTAGTAATTGCAAATGGCTTTGACAGCGAGGCTCTAAAAATTTTTAAAAAGAAGAAAAATTTAAGAGTTATTGATGCTACAAATTTCGTTATGTCCGACGTTATTAAATTTAACTCAGTTAATGATACTTTGCTTTCACAATCAGAGGATCTTAAAAAATTTACTACTAAGGATTTTAAAATAGTGTCGAAAAAAAAACCTACAAAATCTCAATTGAACGACTTAATTTTTGCATTTAATGTTTGTAGATATGTTAAATCAAATGCAATAGTTTTAGCAAACAATGCTGCTACAGTAGGTATAGGCTCAGGACAACCAAGCAGGCTTGATAGTTGTCAAATAGCTATCAATAAAATGAATAAGTTTAAAAATTTTAATGAAGGACTCGTTGCTGCTTCAGATGCTTTTTTTCCTTTTGTAGATGGAATTGAAAAATTAATTCAATCAGGTGTGTCTGCTGTTATCCAACCATCAGGTTCAATTAGAGATAAAGAAATTATTAAATTTGCAAATCAGACAAATACAATTTTACTATTTTCTAAAACAAGGCATTTTAGGCATTAACTATTTGGTCAATCTTAGCTGCTAAAATAAAGTCATTAATGGACAATCCTTCAATTGCGTGTGTTGTAATTTCAATTTTTGCATAACCCCAACCGAATATAATTTCTGGATGATGGTTTTCACTCTCAGCTATTTCTGCAACTTTATCTATAAAATTTTTGCTTCTTTCAAAATTCTTAAATTTAAAATTTTTTTCTAAAAAATATTTTTGTTTTTCATTTTTTTTTACATCCCACCCATCAACTTTTTTTTGATATTTATGTATTTCACTTATGTCGAATGGCAAAACTCCACCCTCGCAAGGTTCACATTTTTTGTTTAATAGATCACTCATTTTTCTGGAGCGGGTCAAGGGAATCGAACCCTCTACCTAATCGTTGGCAACGATTCGCTCTACCAATGAGCTAGACCCGCTTATAAAATCCAGTATAATTAGATGTTTTTTTCAATACAAGCAATAATAAAATATTTGTCTCCTTTATAGATTTTAAAAAGTTTGTTAAAATATCGAATGAAAAAAGATGAATTACCAAAAATAATACCTGTCTTTCCTTTAAGTAATTTTATTATTTTTCCACACACAACTGTTCCCTTGAACATTTTTGAGCCTAGGTATGTTGAAATGATAAATGATAGTTTAAAAAACAATAAAATAATTGGTTTAATCCAACCAAAAAATAATTCAGAAACAATACCTGATCTTTATGAGGTGGGGTGTTTAGGAAAGATTAAAAAATTTGAAAGCACCTCTGATGGAAGGTATTTAATTGAGTTACTTGGTTTAAGTAGGTTTAAAATTATTAAGGAAATAAAAAATGATAAGTCTTATAGAGAGTGTGAAATAAACTTTAATGATTTTAAAGAAGATACCCAATTAAAAAAAGAGGAGCTAAAATTCTCTGATTTAGAATTGATTTTTAAAAGTTTTAAATCATTGTTTGAAAAAAAAGGGTATTTGATAAATTGGAAATCTTTAGAAAAGCAAGATTTAAATGAGACTATTAATGCTCTTTCAATGGCATCACCGTTTTCACTAGAAGAAAAACAAATTTTGCTTGAATGCAAAAATTTAATATCTCGGAAAGATAAAATAGCTGAAATTTTAAATACATATAACTATGATGATTTTAATAACTCAACTCTTCAATAACTCCTAAATCCAACATCGGCAACTTTCATAATCATATCCTTAAAAAACTTGTTCTTTCCAATTATTTTTATAAAATTATTAAAGTTTGTATTATTAGAGTTCTTATTAAAATTAAATATTTCATGAATTAAATCAATTCCATTTGAAAAAATGAAATTTTTATGTTTTGTTTCTTTTTCAAATTTTTCAATTATAGAAATATCTAACGGCAGCCCACAATCTATTTTTTCCTCAATTAAATCAGATAAAACTTTAATATCTCTTAGAGTCATATTGAATCCTTGTCCCGCCAAAGGGTGAATTTTATGAAGCAAGTCTCCAAAGGCCAGAATATTTCCATGCGAATAATTTCTTAAATTTGTAAGATTTAATTTAAAACTTTTTAAATCTGAAATTTTTTTTAAAACAAATCCTGGATTATTTTTATTAATTAATGTTAAAACTTCTTTGTTTGTATATACACTTTTGTTTTTAAGGTCTAAAGAGCACACAACTGATGTTTCTGTTTGAGACAAAGGCAAATATGCTATTGGTCCACATTTAGTAAAAATTTGCACAGCTTTATTATTATCAAATTTGTCGTGTATTATTGTTCCTGTATATGCACGATTAAAATAATCCTTACTAATTTTTCTAGAAAAATATTTTTTTGAAATAGGGTTGTTTGGATCGCAATTAATAATTAAATCATATTTATTTTCCTTTATTATTTTATCTATCGAAAATTTTTCTGTAATTATCTTTTTTTTAAAGAAATTATTTTTTTTAAGTGCATTACTTAGATTATGATAATACTTATCGTTTTTTATCATATAAAATAGAATATCTTTTTTTTTAAAATTTAAAATTCTATCCTTTTTTTCCTTTTCTGAAAAAATTTCAATTTCTTTAATGGGCCAAGTGTCTTTTTTTTGAAGAGCCAATATCTCTTTATTTAAAAACTCTAAATTTTTTTTTGTTATTCCAATAGTTCTGTTTAAAGAAGAATTGACTGTCTTTTTTGTTTCATAAATCCGTACATTTATATTTTTTTTTGTCAGATTTTTAGCTAAAGATAGAGCAGTGAGACCATTACCTAAGATACAAATATTCATAATTAATTTTTAATTTTAACAATAATAATTAGGTGATACAAAGTGATTAATTTGATTCATTAATTTATGGAAATTAAAAAATTAGCCAATGTCGCACTAAATTTTAGTATCAATAGGTTTATTGAAATTTTAGCGATAATTATTGTCCTATGTGGTATTTTTGTTTTAACTTCATTAATAAGTTATTCACCGGATGACCCTAATTTTATTTTTCCTGATAATACGAAAATAAATAATATATTGGGTTTCCGTGGCAGTTTTACAGCTGATTTATTTTTTCAATCTTTTGGATTAATTTCTTTTCTAATCCCTTTAAGTTTAATTTTAACCGGAATAAACATATTCAGAAATAAGATGATTTTATTAATACTTGGTAGCCTTTTTTACTCATTGCTATACTCTTTAATTGGGTCTCTATTTTTTAGTTTTTTTCACTCTGAAACTTTTAAATTTTATGTAAATGGCAATGGTGGCTTTGTTGGTAACTATCTTGAAACAACCTTCCTTAATAATTTAATAAATATTAATTCTCAGTTTTTTTACTTCTTCTTCATTTTTATAATTTTTTCTTTATTTCTAATTAGTATTCAATTTAAAGTTAATTCTTTTTATTTATTTACTAAGAAATTATTTAATTTTTTATTCACATCTTCTAGAAAAAATTATACCAAAGAAAATGAGGTCATTAATGAATTTATACCACAAGATCAAATCAAAGATTTAATTCAAGAAGATTTACCCTTTATCAAAAATGAAACTTTACAAGACTCGAAGAAAACTAAATTTAATTTACCTCCAATAAATTTACTAAAAATTCCTAGTAGCAAAGATAAGAATAAATTAAATGAAGACGAATTCATTGATAGTAGTTTTTTAGAAAAAATTCTTTTAGATTTTGGTGTTAATGGTAATATTAAAAAAGTTAGTCACGGTCCAGTGGTTACTCTAAATGAGTTTGAACCTGCTGCTGGTGTAAAAGTTTCTAAAATTATAAATCTTTCTGATGATATTGCTCGAAACACTAGTTCTGAATCTGCTAGAATAGCAACTATTCCCGGTAGAAGCACAATTGGAATTGAACTACCTAATTCTAAAAGAGAAAATGTTTATATGAGTGAAATATTGGCTAGTAATGATTTTAGCAAAAGTAATATCAAATTACCAATCGCTTTAGGTAAAAATATTTCTGGATTACCAATAATAGGTGATCTGGCAACTATGCCTCATCTTTTAATTGCTGGTACTACTGGTTCTGGTAAATCTGTCTGTATTAATACAATAATACTTTCTTTACTTTATCGACACAAACCAAGTATGTGCAAATTCATTTTAATAGATCCAAAAATGTTGGAGCTTTCTACTTATGAAGGGATACCGCATTTATTATGTCCTGTAATAACAGAGGCAAAAAAAGCTGCTTCAGTTTTAGGTTGGGTTGTAAAGGAAATGGAAAGTAGATACAGGCTGATGACTAAAAAAGGAGTAAAAAATATCGATGGTTACAATTCAAAACACTCTTTAGCAATGCCCTATATTGTTGTTATTGTTGATGAAATGTCAGACTTAATGCTTGTAGCGGGAAAAGAGATAGAAAATTACATCCAAAAACTTTCTCAAATGGCTAGGGCTGCTGGAATACATATCATTATGGCTACGCAACGGCCTAGTGTTGATGTTATTACTGGTACTATCAAAGCAAATTTTCCCACGCGTATTTCTTTCCAGGTAACTTCAAAGATAGACAGTAGAACAATTTTGGGGGAACAAGGTGCTGAACAATTATTAGGTAAAGGAGATATGCTTTACATGTCCTCTGCTAACCGAATTATTAGAATTCATGCTCCTTTCGTTTCTGAAAATGAAATTGAAAAAGTTAACAATCATCTAAGAAATCAAGCTGAGCCAGATTATATAGATGAAATCTTAAATTTTGCAGATGAAAAAGAATTGGGAGAATCTTCTGCTAATAATCAAGATAAAGACGAATTATATCAAGAAGCCTTGAATATCATTAAATCTGAAGGCAAAGCTTCCACTTCATTCTTACAAAGAAAACTCCAAATCGGATATAACAGAGCAGCTAGAATCATTGATATGATGGAAGATGAAGGAATCGTTAGTAAAGCCAATCATGTGGGCAAAAGAGATGTCTTGTAATGATAAGATTCTTTTTAGTTATTTTTTTAATTATTTTTAGTCACCAAGTTTTAGCATCTGATAGTAAAAATATAATTAATCATTTACAAAAAACTAATAATTTAACATTCAACTTCATACAGTCTGTTGGTGAAAAACGTGAACAAGGAAAATGTGTTATTAAATATCCAAAAAAAATTTTATGTAAATATGATAATTTTAATAAGAAAACTATTGTTTCAAATGGAAAATCACTAGTGATTAAAAACAATAACTATTATATTTATCCTCTCGAAAAAACTGCCTTATCTTTATTGCTAGATAAAGAGTATTTGATATCAAAACTTAATAAATTAAAACCTAAAGAGTTAGATAAAAAATATTTAAATTATAAGATTTTAGAAAATAATAATGAAATAAATATTTTTTTTGATAAAAAAAATTTTAATCTTGTTGGATGGCAAATTGAAGACATATATCAAAATTTAAGTATAACTTTTATTTCTTCGGTTAGGATTAATCAAATTATAAGCGATAAAATTTTTGAGTTACCAAAAAAAGATGATTAATTAAATATTTAATGTTTCTGATTTAAATATTTCCATGCCTCTAGCCAAATAGTTACTTAATGCATTTTTATGATCGTTAGAACAAGTATGAAGCCAAATCCTTTTAGCTCCTTTTGAGAAAGAGCATTTAATTGCGTCACTAAGCAAATAACCTCCTAATTTTAAGCCTCTGTATTCTTCTAATATTCCAAAATATGCAATTTCAGCCTCTTGTTTTTCGGGCTTATAAATAAGCTCATAATATCCAGCTATTTCATCATTTTCTTTAAGCATATATGAAAAAAGGTTTGAGTCTGAAACGTGCTTTATCCAATTCTGGTCGGTCCAGACTAATCTATCTATCCAATTACAATTTTTTCCAACATTTTTATAAAAAAATTTATTTAATTGGAAATCTTTTGAGTCAATTAATTGTATAGAAAAATTTTCTGAGGGTTTTTTTACTTCTTTAAGATTTTCAAGAGATTTTATTTCTAAATATTTTCTTAAAATTGGTTTACTCATTCTACCATTTTGCCAACTTTTTCACCTCCAAACAAGTGAAAATGTAAATGAGGAACTTCCTGGCCTCCATGCTCATTAATATTAGTTAATGCTCTATATCCCTTTCCTTTATCAACAGAAATACCAAGTTTTTTAGCAACCGTGTTAATTCCTTTTAATAGTCCAACTATTTCACTTGCTGATGCCTTTGTAGTGAAGTCATCAAGATCTATATATTTTCCTTTTGGTATTACAAGCGCATGAATTTTTTTCTGAGGATTAATATCATAAAATGATAAGACGAACTCGTCTTCATAAATTTTTTTACAGGGAATTTCTTTTCTTAAAATTTTTGCAAAAATATTATTATCATCATAAATCATTTTTTTCTCTTATCTAATTCCAGCATTACATCTTCAATTTTTATGTTGTTTGCCTCGAGATACATTATTAAATGATAAAAAACATCAGCTGCTTCATGAACTTTATTTGTATCTTTTTCGACTGCATCAATTAGCTCACTTATTTCTTCTAAGACCTTAGCTTTGCTCAAAGATTTTTCACTTAGTAATTTATTTGTATATGATCCGTTTACTGGTTTTTTTTTTCTATCTCTTGCTAAAATAAATAAATTTTCTAATGTTTTAAGCATATTAAATTCTAACAGGTATTCCTTTCGAGTCCAAATATTCCTTCGCTTCTTTAATAGAGTGTTTTCCATAATGAAATATGGATGCAGCCAATACGGCGCTAGCTTTTCCTTTTTCAATTCCATCAACTAAGTGATCTAAATTTCCTACACCACCCGATGCTATTATAGGAATATTTACTATTGTGGAAATCTTAGACATTAAATCAATATCGTAACCAACTTGTGTTCCATCTCTATCCATTGAAGTAACCAATAATTCACCTGCACCACAATCTTCCATTTTTTTTGCAAAATCTAGAGCATCTATACCTGTTTTATTTCTTCCTCCATGCGTAAACACTTCCCATTTTTCATTATTTTTTTTTGCATCAATTGCAACTACAATACATTGAGATCCAAATTTTTTAGAACTTTCAATTATTACATCAGAGTTTTGCACCGCAGCCGTATTAATTGAAACTTTATCAGCCCCACAATTTAATAATTTATTAATATCCTCAACACTTCTAACTCCACCACCAACTGTTAAAGGTACAAAGCATTTCTCTGATGTTTTTCTCACAACTTCATAAATAGTCTTTCTGTTTTCATTTGAGGCCGTGATATCTAAAAAACAAATTTCATCAGCTCCGCCATCACTGTAAATTTTTGCTTGTTCAACGGGATCTCCCGCATCCTTAAGGTCAACAAAGTTAATACCTTTAACAACACGACCATTTTTAACATCAAGACATGGTATTATTCTATTTTTAAGCATCCTCTTTTACCAGTTCATTTAAATTAATATCGCCATCATAAATGGCTTTTCCAACTATTATACCTTCAATATTTTTTAAGCCTTTAGCTTTTTTGACATCTTCCATTGATGAAACTCCACCAGATATAATTACAGGGCAATTTGATACATTAGCTACTTTTGATGTCTCTTCAAAATTTGGGCTTTGTTTCATTCCATCTCGATCAATATCAGTGTAAATTAACCTACTAACACCATAATCATTAACATCATTTAAGTAATCTAAAGTTAATTGATTAGAATTTTCTTTCCACCCAGACACTGACAAATACCCATCCTTAGCATCCAGACCTAAGGCAATTTTATTTGGAAATTTTTCACAAGCTCCTTTTAAAAAACTTTTATCTTTTATAGCGGCACTGCCTAAAATAATTTTCTCTACACCAACATCATTATATTTTTTAATACTATCAATAGTTCTAATCCCACCACCTACTTCAATTTTAAGATCAAATTTAGTCACTATTTCTTTAATGATATCTAAATTAACCGTTTCTCCAGTCAAAGCTCCATCCAAATCAACAATATGTAAATTTTTAAAACCATGGTCTTTATATTTACTAGCTTGGTCCACTGGTGACATTTTGTATTCCGTTTTTTTATCAAAGTCACCTTTAACTAACCTTACACATTTTTTATCTTTAATGTCTATTGCAGGAAATATTTTCATATTAAATACTGTTTATAAATTTCATCTCTTTTGGTTTTGTTCATTGTTTTTGTATCTTCTATAAATTGATTTCTCAAATCTCTTGATTTAAAAATATAAAAACAAACAGTATCCTTGCTATGATAGATGGCTTTTAATTCATCATCAATTTCGTTTAATTCTCCTGGAATATCAGCTTTTATACAAAACATTTTATATATTTATAAAATTATTAATTATTTGAAGTCCCAACTTATCACTTTTTTCAGGATGAAATTGGGTTCCAAAAATATTTTCTTTTTCAACAGAACAAACAATATTTGACGAATATTCTGTTGTTGCAGAAATTACATCTTTATCTTTAGGTATAAATTCATAGCTATGAACAAAATACATATGAGAATTATTTTCTACATTCTTTAAAATCTTACTATCTTTAAGAATATTAATTTGATTCCAGCCAATATGAGGAAGTTTAAATTTTCCATTTTGATTATTTATTTTTGAAATTTTACCTGATATCCAACCTAACCCTTTTGTTTCAGTTTCTTCATAGCCAATATCAGCAAACATTTGAAGGCCAACACAAATTCCAAGCAGGGGTTTTTTATTATTTATTGCAAATTCATTTAAAGTGTCAACTAGACCCTTTATAGAATTTAAAGCATCAATGCAGCTCTTAAACGATCCCTGGCCCGGCAATACCACCTTATCACTCGATTTAATTTTATTTAAATTTGCCGTTACTTCAATATTAACTTTATCTTTAGCTGCTTCTTTAAAAGAATTTATTACTGAACTAATGTTTCCTGAATTGTAGTCAACAATCGTGACGTTCATCAATTTTACAATGAACCTTTAGTTGATGGAATACTTTTTTTGTTTCTAGGGTCAATTTCCAACGCAGTTCTTAATGATCTTGCTAGAGCTTTAAAACAAGACTCAATTATATGATGGCTATTATCTCCATAAATATTTTCCATGTGTAATGTTATTCCTGCTGACTGGGAAAATGCTTGAAACCACTCTTTAAAGAGCTCTGTATCCATCTCTCCAAGTTTTTCTACTTTTAATTTAACTTTCCATATCAAGTAAGGTCTATTTGAAACATCTATTGCAACTCTTGTTAATGTTTCATCCATTGGAATCATCGCGTGAGCATATCTTCTAATTCCTGCATAATTTTTTAGTGCTTTCTTTAAAGCCTCACCTATCGCTATCCCTGTGTCTTCTGTAGTGTGGTGGAGATCTATATGAGTATCTCCTTTTGCTTTTAAATTTATATCTATTAATGAATGTTTTGATAGCTGTTCTAACATATGGTCTAAAAAACCTATGCCTGTATCAATTTTATATTTACCTTTTCCGTCAATATTTAATTCAACACTGATGCTTGTTTCTTTTGTTTTTCGAGAAACTTTTCCTTTTCTAGTCATAATTAATTATAGGTATATAGAGATTAGTTAATTATATCAATATTAGTAATCAAGCACTTGAACTATAAAAATTAATATCCATCTATAATCTATGACAACAATAGTACTTATAAGAAAAAATAATGAAGTAGTTGTGGCTGGAGACGGTCAAGTTAGTATGGGTAATACTGTTATAAAAAGTACTGCCGCAAAAGTGAGAAAAATTGAAAAACGAAATGTCATAGCTGGATTTGCAGGCTCAACAGCAGATGCTTTAACTTTATTTGAAAGACTTGAAGCAAAACTCGAAAAACATGCCGGTAACCTTCCTCGAGCTGCTGTAGAATTGGCTAAAGACTGGAGAACTGATAAATATTTAAGAAGACTAGAAGCTTTAATGGCAATAGGAGACAAAGAAAATAGTTATATTATTTCTGGAACTGGTGACGTCTTAGAACCTGAGGGAAATGCAATCGGAATAGGTTCTGGTGGAAACTATGCACTAGCCGCTGCGAAAGTTTTATTGGACACAGATTTAAGTGCTGAAGAAGTGGCAAAAAAAGCAATACAGGTTGCTTCTGAGATTTGTGTATTTACAAATAATAATATTAAAATTGAAAAAATTTAATGAAAAAATCAAACATAACTCCTTTTCCTAAAGATAAGAAAGAAGAAACAAGTTCTTCTTTGGTTAGTTCACTTTCACCAAGAGAAATAGTTTCTGAGTTAGATAGATATGTTGTTGGACAAAATAAAGCTAAAAAAGCTGTTGCCATTGCATTAAGAAATAGATGGAGAAGACAAGCTCTTAAAGGTGAAATGAAAAATGAAATTTTACCAAAAAATATATTAATGATGGGCCCTACAGGTGTCGGAAAAACAGAAATTTCTAGAAGATTATCAAAATTAGCTGAGGCCCCTTTTGTAAAAGTAGAGGCTACAAGATTTACGGAAGTTGGTTATGTTGGTCGAGATGTTGAGCAAATTATTAGAGATCTACTTGAAATCGCAATTGCGATGGAGAAGGTAAAAAAAAGAAAAGAAGTTTTCGCAAAAGCACAAAAATTAGCTGAAGAAAAAGTTCTAGACGCAATAGTTGGAAATAAAGCAAGTTTAGCGACTAGAGAAAGTTTTAGAAAAAGATTAAGAGAAGGTGATTTGGATGATAATGAAATTGAGATAGCTGTAAATGATAGCGGCTCTCAAGCTTCTTTTGAAATACCTGGTATGCCTGGAGCAAATATTGGCATGATCAATATTGGTGAAATGATTGGAAAAACAGTTGGTAACAAGCAAAAAAAAAAGAAGATGTCTGTAAAAGAGTCCCATGAAATTCTTATTAATGATGAGTCAGACAAATTAATTGAAGAAGATAAAATTATAAGTTCTGCAAAAAATTCAACAGAAAACAATGGAATAGTTTTCTTGGATGAAATAGATAAAATTTCAGGTAGAACAGACAGAGTAGGAGGAGATGTTTCTAGAGAAGGAGTTCAGAGAGACTTGCTGCCTTTGATAGAGGGAACAACCGTAAGTACAAAATATGGGCCAATTAAAACAGATCATATTTTATTTATTGCATCTGGTGCGTTTCAACTTGCAAAGCCATCTGATCTTTTGCCTGAGCTTCAAGGAAGGCTACCAATCAGAGTCGAGCTGGAAGCTTTAACAAGTGAAGATTTTAAAAGAATTCTAAAAGAGCCAGACTATAGTTTAATAAAACAATACGTTGCTCTTTTAAAAACTGAAAATGTAGATCTAGAATTTTCTGAAGATGGAATAGATGCTATAGCAAATATGGCCTCAGAAGTTAATGCCACAGTGGAAAATATTGGTGCAAGAAGATTGCATACAATTATAGAAAGAATTTTAGATGATATTAGTTTTACAGCAACAGATAGAGCTGGTGAAAAAATTGTGATTAATTCTGATTATGTAAAACAAAATCTTGACCAATTAGTTAAAGATACAGACTTATCAAAATTTATTCTTTAATATTTTTTGATTTAAATTTATTCTTTAGGTAAATATAAAAAGCTCCACTTCCTCCATCCTCTATTTTTGCATCAGTTATTTCAATGATCATTTTATTAAGTAAACTATTATTTTCGATAAACTCTGGCACAGAATATTTTAAAATACTCAAATCTTTAGAGAGATAGGGGTTTTCTTTATTTTTGGACCGTAGACCTTTTCCTGTAATTACTATAATCTTAGTAACACTATTATCAAAACATTTTTGAATAAAACTCTCTACAGATTTATTTGCTTCTTGAAGAGAATATCCATGCAAGTCAATTTTTTTTATTTTTTCATGTCTTATTTTTTTCAAAGAAATTAAATCTTTATTTGGAATTTTTTCTTCATTTTTTAGAAATTTTTCCCAATCTTTTTTATCTTTATCTGAGATCTTTTTTATCAATTAAGTAATTGTATCAATTAATAACCAGTTTAAATTGGATGGGTTTATATCTTTAGCAAAAACCCAGGTATCGTAAACTGTTTTAATTTTTTCTGGATCACCTGAAATTAATTTTTTTTCTTTATCTTTAATACAAGTTATAATTTCACTTATGAAATCAACAGTTACTTCCAATCTATTTTCCACTTTTTTATGTGATTTAATAACCGCAGATTTTATACCTATAAATGTTATCTCAGCGTGATGACCATTTTTTTTTCTTTCTAAAAGTGCTTCCTGGAATTGATCATGAATTTTTTTACCAAGTAAGGGCTTACTCGCTATAAGTTTATTATCACTATCGCTAAAGTCAGTAATAATTGTTTCGTAAGCTATTTTAGCACCCTTTAAAAAATCTTTTTGGGCCTCTTCATCAAATTCTTGTTTTGATGGCTTTTGTTTAATTTCAAATTTTTTAAATTCTTTCTCAAATTGAGATGGCATTTTACCCTCAAAACCTGTTTTTTTTCCAAGAATTCCTCTTAAACGTAAAAAAATAAAACCAGCTATCATGGCAAGAAGAATAATGTCTATGTATTCAAAACTGTAATTCATAGCTTTATAATATTTAGTATGTTGATTAATTACAACTAGCAATTTAGACTGGGGACAAATGAACACATTTTTATTAGCTATAATTGGTATTCCAGCTCTAGAAATTTATTTATTTATTAAAGTAGGTTCCCAAATAGGTGCCCTAAACACAATATTGCTTATCTTTCTTACGGCCATTTTTGGTATTTATTATGCCAAACACGAAGGTTTCAATAATTTGAAATCTGGGATGACCCAAATGGTTAAAAACGAATTACCTGTTTATGAAATTATATCTGGTGCTGCTTTAGCCTTTGCTGCATTTCTTTTAATTTTACCTGGTTTTGCTACAGATTTAATTGGCCTATTAATTATTTTTCCACCCACAAGAAAATTGATTTTTAAAAGGGTATCAACTAAACAGAACTTTAATAATAAGAAGAATAATCAAGATTATATTAATGGAGAGTTTGAGGATCTAGATGACGACAACAGATAAATTTAAAATTTTAACAAAATTTGTAAAAGACCTTTCTAGTGAAACAGCTGACGCTCAAACATATCTTTTTGTAAAAGATAATATTTCAAAATATCATTTAAATATAGAAATTAAATCTAAACCTGTAAAAAATCAGTTAATTGAAATCAGTGCAATTTTAAAATTTCAAGACAGTCAGCCCAACGAAAGACAATCTTATTTTGAAATAACATATGTTTCAATTGTCAAAGTTGATGATGATGTTAAAGAAAAAAAAGATTTAGAAAAAATAATTCTCTGTGAGGTTCCAAAAAAAATTTACCCAGACTTAGAAAAAGTATTTTTAAATTTATTAACTGATTCTGGGTTTCCTGGGATTAAATTAGATAAAAAAATAGACTTTGATAAACTTTATAATGAAAAATTTAATTAAAATAATTTCTTTTCAAGCTATTTTTTAAATACTCTTTGTGTAATTTAATTTCATCTTCGGTTGGTTCAATTACTTTTTTATAATATTTGCTAGTTTCAATATTTTCAATTTTGTCTTTTTCAACATTTTGATTTTTAAAATCAAATAAAGGCTCTTTCTGATCTATTAAATTTATATAAACCTTTGCTAACAAATTACAATCTATCAAGGCTGTGTGTTGTGTTCGTTTCGAATTATCCACTCTATATCTTTTACATAGAGCATCTAATGAAGTGGGTGACCCTGGAAATTTGTCTCTAGCTAAAATTAATGTGTCAACTACATTATCATTTTTAATTTCTTTCTTACCAAGTAATTTTAATTCATTATTTAGGTGGGATAAGTCAAATACAGCATTATGAATTATTAATTTTTTATTTTCAATAAATTTCAAAAATTCATCTACAACATCTGAAAATTTTTTTTGAGTTGATAAAAATTCATCAGTGTAACCATGCACTTCTAAAGCTCTTTCAGAAACTTTTCTTTCGGGGTTTAAATAACAATGGAATTGATTCTTTGTAGGCACCAGATTATCAAGTTCTATACAGCCAATTTCAACAATTCTATGTCCATCTCTGACTGACAGGCCAGTTGTTTCTGTGTCTAGTACAACTTCTTTCATTTACAAAATTTTTTTTAATATATTCTTTATGCCTACCCTAACAGAATTTTCTGTAAAATTGTTTTTTATAATATGTGTAGATTTTCTTCTTTTATACTCTAGGGGTAGTTGAATTTTTTTAAATCTTTTAAATAATTTTAAATTAAAATTTTTTCTTTTTTTCAATCTTTTTAAAACATCTGCTTTTTTTGATTGTACAAATATTAAAATATCATCTTTTTTGTTAATTTTGTTTTCCATTAAAAGTGGAATATCTAAAATTACAATTTTTTTATTAATATTTTTCTTCAAAAATAAATTCATTTTTTTTCTTATCTCTAAATGAACAATATCAACTATTTTTTTTAGATTAGTTTTATTTTCTAATATTGCTTCGCAAATTTCATTTTTATTTATCGGGAATGAATAGATATATTTTGGTAATTTTTTTCTTAATTTATTAAAAATTTTTCTATTTTTTTTATATAATTTACCGACTTCAACATCAGCATTAAATACTGGGTAACCAAATCTTTTAGCTACATAACTTTTGCCTGATCCAATATCTCCTATAATTCCAATTTTGATCATTTATCTAATAATTTAACAATTTCGATATCAATTTCTGGTTCTATATTTGTCCAAAGTTTAAAAGCATACATGGCCTGGTTTAAAAACATTTTTTGGCCATTCTTTATTTGATTTCCTCTTAGTCTTGCTTCTTTTAGAAAATTTGTTTCCCTTGGATTATAAATTAAATCATAAAATAATTTATTTTTATCCTTATCACAGTCACTAAAATCTAGATCTATTCTTTGATTTTGTTTTAATCCAATGCTCGTGGTATTAACAACTACATCGAAATTTTGAGGTCTTTGACCCCAGTCCAAAACTTCTATATTAGGAAAGATGTTTTTTAATTCATTTGCCTTCTCCTTGGTTCTGTTGCTCAGAAAAATTTTCACTAGGTCTTGCTTAAATGCTGAAATTATTGATGCTGTAACGCCTCCTGCACCAAGAATAAAAATTGTTTTTTTTTTGATGGGATTAAAAGCTTTTACATCTTTTGCTGGATATAAGTCATTTATTGTTAGAGCAAACCCTGGTTTATCTGTATTATATCCTATTATTTTATTTTTTATTTTAACAAGAGTATTTACCGATTTTGTTTCCTGTGCAGTAGAATCAAGCTCATCTAGAAATGGTATAATTAATTTTTTAAATGGAACTGTTACATTAACGCCAACTAAATTTTCTTCTCTAATTTCGTTTATAATATCTTTTAAGTTTTTTTCTTCTACTTTTCTTTTTTCATAAATACTGTCTATTAAATTATACTTCTTCATCCAATAATTATGGATCATTGGAGACAAAGAATGTTCGATTGGATTTCCTATCACTAAATATTTTTTCATTTATAATTATTTAAATATTCTTTAATTTTTTTAATTGGCAACCCCATTATTGTATCTTCATCGCCTTCTATTTTAGAAAAAAGTGATCTACCCTCACCCTCAATTTGATATACATTATACGCGTAAAGCGCTTCATCACTAATCTTTGCCAAATATTTTTTAAGTTGCTCCTCACTCATTTGTTTCATTGTTAAAGAAGCTTTATCTGTATGATTCCATATCATAGAGCCATTTTGAGAAATACAAACTGAGCTTATTAAATGATGAGTTTTTCCATTTAATCTAATAAGTATTTCTAATGCTTCTTCTCTATTAAGTGGTTTTGAAATTATTTTACCATTCAAGTCTATAACACTATCAGCACCTAAAACTAGATTGTTATTTCTTTTTTGGCTAATTTTATTTGCTTTTAATTCTGCTAAATTTTTTGAAATGATTTCTGGTGAGGCATTTTCTTTTAATAAGCTTTCTTTAACCAGGTCTTCATCTATATTAGACGGCTCAACCGAACAATCTATTTGGTTTTTTTCTAATATTTGTTTTCTAACACCGCTTTTGGATGCTAATATTATTTCTTTATTCATTGTTTTTGTATATTTCGTGTATTTTAATTATAGACGCTGCAACTTCTTCAACTGACTTTCTTGTTACATCAATTGTTGGCCATTTATACTTTGCAAAAGTTTTTTTGGCACTTTCTACTTCTTCTCTTATCTTTTTAATATCTGTATAACTTGTGTTATCTTTTTCCTTTAGAGTTATCATTCTGTTTTTTCTTATATCCACTAATCTTTCGGCTTCTGTTGTAAGTCCAACTACACATGTAATTTTTGGATTGTCTTTTAAGTTTTGGGGTATTGAATTTTCATTAACAAGTGGAATATTTGATGTTTTAAAACCCTTATTTGCTAAATAGATTGATGTTGGTGTTTTACTGGTTCTGCTAACACCCAATAGAACTAAATCCGATTTTCCTATTTCTGTAATTAAATTGCCATCATCATGATTCATTGTAAATTGAATGGCTTCAATTCTTTCATAATATTCCTCATTAAGCGCGTGTTGTCCGCTGGGTACATGTGAGGCCTGTTGATTTAATAATTTAGAGAAGCTCAGGATTAAATTTCCCAAAACTCCAAAACAGGGAATCTTTTTTTGATCACTTTCATTTGCTAAAAATTTAGCTAATCCACTGTCAACTATAGTATATAAAATTATCGAATTTTTGTTTTTATTTGCTTCTTCTAAAATTTTCAAAACCTGATTCTTTGTTCTTGTAAAAAAATATGACTTTACATCATACTCAATATTTTTAAATTGTGCTTTAATAGCCAAAAAAACTCTATCGAGAGTTTCTCCAGTAGAATCTGATATTAAATAAATTTCGTAATTATTACTCATGTATAAAGTGTTGGCAATTTGGTATTTTAATTAGCATTATTTAAAACTTTAAAAAAATTTTTTTTTTACTGTAAAACCTTTTTTTTATTAACAATAGTAAACATGTTAATTATTAATATACATTTTATATAATATATTTAAATAGAACCTCAGTTTTATCAGTTTATTTTAATTTATTTAAGAATTACTTGTTAATATTTGGTAGATAACATGTGAAAAACAATTAATTACCGTTATTCACATACTATATTACTAATACTATAATTATATATATACTTATTAATATGACTCCTATCCAAGATATTTTAATAAATAACAAAACAACTAACTCTCCAGTTTGGTTAATGAGACAGGCAGGTAGGTATCTTCCAGAATTTAGAGATATAAGAAGCCAAAATCCAAATTTCATAAATTTATGTCTCAACGAAACTTTATCATCTGAAATAACCCTACAACCAATAGAAAGATTTAATTTAGATGCAGCAATAATTTTTTCTGATATTTTAATGTTACCATTTGGTTTAAATCAAAAAGTTGATTTTAAAAAAGATTTCGGTCCCCAATTAGGCAATTTAAATTTAGAAGAAATGTCCAAATTAAACGAAATAGACTTCATTGAAAAATTATACCCAATATATAAATCAATAAAAAAAGTTAGCCAAAGTAAAATTATGATTAAGAAAGATTTAATTGGTTTTGTAGGTGCTCCATGGACACTTCTTGTTTACATGATTAATAAAATTTCACCCAAAAAAGAATTAGTATCTAGTTTTTTTAAAGACGAGTTTTTAATTAATAAGCTTTTAAATATAATTGAAAAATTCTTAAAAATTCACATCAATGAACAGGTAAAAAGCGGTGCTACAATAATACAGATTTTTGATAGTTGGGCTGGACTTTTAGATGAAAAAGATATTCCTAATTATATTTATATTCCAACACTTAATATAGTTAATCACATAAAATCTCTAAGTATCCCAGTTATCTGTTTTCCAAGAAATATAAAAAATTATAAAGAATTTTGTGAAATTGTTAAGCCAGATGCTATAAATATAGATTACAATGTTAATCCATCAAAAATTGTTAATGAATTGAATTTACCCATCCAAGGGGGACTTGACCCAAAAATATTATTAACTGATAAAGAAAATTTAAAGAAAAATACTTTAAAATATTTAGATATTTTTAAAGACCATCCATATATTTTTAATTTAGGGCATGGAGTTTTACCAGAAACAGATCCAAACATGGTTGACTATTTAGTAAAAACGGTAAAAGATTATTAAATGAAAAAGGCAATTATATTATTTAATTTGGGAGGTCCAGATAAATTAGAAAACGTTAAACCTTTTTTATTTAATTTATTCAATGATCCAGCAATTATAAATCTTCCAACTTTTTTTAGATATCCTCTTGCAAAACTAATTGCAAAAAAAAGAGAGCCTGTTGCCAAAAAAATTTATCAAGAATTAGGTGGATCCTCTCCGATTTTAAAACTAACTAAGGACCAGTCTAGTGCGCTTGAAAACAACCTTAATAAAATAGATTCAAATAATACACATAAATGTTTTATAGTAATGAGATGCTGGCATCCAAGGGCAGAAGAGGTAATTAAAGAAGTTAAGTTATACGAGCCTGACGAGATTATTTTAATGCCATTATACCCCCAATATTCTGCTGCAACGTCTGGATCTTCAATTAAAGAATGGAAAAATGTTTGTAATAAAAATAACTATAATATTAAAACCAGCACCATTTGTTGTTATCCTACAGATCAAAAATTTATAAATGCTCACTGCAAAGAAATCCTAAAAAAAATTGAAGGTCTTTCAAATTACAAATTAATTTTTTCAGCACATGGTTTGCCTGAAAAGAATATTAAAAATGGCGATCCCTATCAATGGCAAGTTGAACAATCAGTTAAAAAAATAGTGGATAATTTATACATAAAAGATTTAGATTGGATTTTGAGCTACCAAAGTAGAGTTGGTCCACTAAAATGGATCGGACCTTCTACAGAAGATATTATTGTTGAAAATTCCAAAAACCAAAAACATATAGTGTTAGTTCCCATTGCCTTTGTGTCGGAACACTCAGAAACTCTAGTGGAACTTGATATTGAATATAAAGAACTTGCCATTAAAAATGGTTGTAAGGATTACACAAGAGTTCCTGCACTTGGTATAAATGAAGATTTTATTGAGGCCCTATCCGAATTAATTACTAAAAGGAATGAATATAAACTTAATGAAGAACTTTACCCACCCAAAGTTCAATGCCCTTCTAATTTTAAAAAATGTCCATGTTTAAATTATGAATAGTTATTTATTATTTAAAAGTTTGCATTTAATTGCAGTTATTTCATGGATGGCAGGATTGTTATATTTACCTAGAATTTTTGTTTACCACACCGAAAATCTTGAAGATAACAATACCTCATCAATATTTAAAATTATGGAAAAAAAATTATATTTATACATCATGATGCCAGCTATGGTTTTGTCTTGGATTTTTGGGATGATTTTGATTTCTAATATTGGTTTTGAAACTCTAAGCACCTTATGGATTAAAATAAAACTGATACTAGTTATTCTTTTAACGTTATATCATTTTTATTTAGGTAAGTTGCTTGAGGATTTTAGGTTGAACAAAAACACGAAATCTTCAAAATTTTTTAGAATTATTAATGAAGTGCCTACATTATTGCTTATTTTGATTGTTTTTATTGTTATTTTTAAACCACTCTAGACTTGTAATATTTAAAAGAACCTATATATTTAATATATCTTAGAAATCCTAACCACAATCCCCCATTAAATGAATATACAAGAATTGAAATTACAATCATCGGAACAGCTTATTACTAAAGCCGAAGAGCTTGGTATTGAAAATGCTAGCACATTAAGAAAACAAGAAATTCTATTTGCAATACTGAAAAAAGTTGCAGAGAAAGAAGAAATCACTGGTGCTGGTGTTTTGCAATTACTTCAAGACGGTTTTGGTTTTTTAAGGGCAATGGAGTCAAATTATTTGCCTGGACCAGATGATATATACGTAAGCCCAAGTCAAATTAGAAAGTTTGGTTTGCGGACTGGAGACACCGTAGAGGGCCCTGTTAGAGCCCCTAAAGAGGGTGAAAGGTATTTTGCACTACTGCAAGTCAGTAAAATAAACTTTGAAGAACCGGAGAAAGCTCGTCACAAAATAGCTTTTGATAACCTAACCCCACTATATCCAAACAAGCAATTAGTTATGGAGGTTGAGACTACAAAAATTGAAAAAAAACCAGATTTAACTCCTAGGTTAATTGACCTAGTAAGCCCAATCGGTAAAGGCCAACGATCAATCATTATTTCACCACCAAAAGCAGGAAAAACAATGATATTGCAAAGCATAGCAAACTCTATAGCAAAAAATTATCCCGAGTGTTACTTAATGGTTTTATTGATTGACGAAAGACCTGAAGAGGTGACTGATATGCAAAGAACAGTGAAAGGTGAAGTTATTAGTTCCACATTTGATGAGCCTGCATCTCGCCATGTTGCTGTTGCAGAAATGGTTATTGAAAAAGCAAAAAGATTAACTGAACATAAAAAAGATGTAATAATCCTTTTAGATTCAATCACTAGACTTGGCAGAGCTTACAATGCTGTTATTCCAAGTTCAGGAAAAGTTTTAACTGGGGGTGTAGATGCAAATGCGCTGCAACGCCCAAAAAGATTTTTTGGTGCAGCTAGAAATATTGAGGAAGGTGGATCCTTAACAATTATATCAACAGCATTAATTGATACTGGTAGTAGAATGGATGAGGTTATTTTTGAAGAATTTAAAGGAACTGGTAATAGTGAGACAATACTAGATAGAAAAATAGCTGAAAAAAGAATTTATCCAGCAATTGATATAACTAAATCTGGAACAAGAAGAGAAGAATTATTATTCAATAAAGATGATTTACAAAAAATGAATGTCCTGAGAAGAATTATTGCTCCAATGGGAACTATGGATGCTATTGAATTTATTAACTCAAAACTAAAGGACACGAAAAATAATGCAGAGTTTTTTAATTCAATGAATAAACCAGCTTAAATTTATTTTTGAATAATTTGTAATAGTTCATTTAATTCAGAGCTATAATTTTTCCATTTTTGTACAGACGATTTATAAATAGGGCTTCGTACTTGCGCCAAGCTTGCTGTGGCAACTGATTTTTTGTTTTTATAAAAGGTCATGCAATTTTCATCCCAATCAAGTTCACAATTTTTAAGTAATTTTTTTACTTCAGTTTCTTGATTTGTTATTAAATCTTCATAGTTGATATCGTAAATTCTGTCTCCAAATTTACTTTTCCAAAATGTCATTAATTCTCTATATAATATATAATATTTTCCTAAATTTTCTAAATTGTAACAAAAATTCAATTTCTTTGATGAGAAAAAATTTTTAAACATTGACCAGCAAGTATCCATTGGATCTCTATTGGAATGAATAATTTTACAATTTGGAAAAGTAGCAAGCAAAAATCCAATCCACTTAAAGTTTAATGGGGCCTTATCAGTGACAATATCTTTTTGAGTATCAAGTTTTTCAATATAATAATTTTGAAATTCTAAAAGTTTTTTTTCTGGTAAATTTTTATCATTTAGAAACAAATTTTTCTCTATAAAATTTCCTATGTGATTTAACTCACCTGCTCCATGCACCTGCTCATGAGAAGAAAGTATTTGTTCTATAAGACTTGTGCCTGATCGTGGCATTCCAAGAATAAAAATAATTTTTTTATTTGAAGGTTTTATTTTTGTAAAACTTTTATTTTTAAAAAAATTTTTTATATCTAGAAATAAGTTTTTTTCACTTGTAATATTATAATTTAATTTTTCATCTCTCATTTTGTTTGCAATGTCTAAGTACTTAAAAGATTTCTTATACTCCTTTATGTCCTCAAAAGCCTTTCCAAGAGCAAAACTTAATATCATTTTATGATCATCAGATTTAATAGCTTCAAATTTTTCTTGCATGTCGTTTAGATGTTTATGTCCTGGTGTATATTTAGTAATAAGGCTAATCGCTTTATCTGGAGCTGTATTTTGTGGGTCTAACTTTAGGCAATAGTTTAAGTGATAAATTGCTTTATCAAAATTTCCAACTTGTTGATATATATTCCCCATGGTAAAATTTAGGATATAGCTTTCTTTATATGTTTTCTCTAATTTACTTAAAATCTCAATTGCTTCTTCATTTTTATCTGTCTTTGACTTAAGATTTGCAAGAGTAATAGATGCATCTAAGAATAATGGCTTCACGGCAATGGCTCTGTTTAAATACTCTTCCGCAGTTCTAGTGTTTTCTAAATTTGAATGAACGAGACCAAGATTATTTAATATAAATATGTTGTTAGGGTCATTTTTGATCGCGTTATCTAAAACTTTAATAGCTTCTTCGTATTTATTTTGAGCATTATAAGATAATGCTAATAAATTTTTTAAAATATATGTTTCGGGGTATTTTTTTATAAGTGGAATTGATTTATTTATAACATCATCATATGATCCAACATTAAAATAATTAATAATTACTTGAATTTCTGCCTTTAATTTTTCTTCTTGAGATATAATTTTCATCAAATTAAATAATTTTTTTATTTTTAAAAATTCTTTTTAAAGTTAGGATCATTAAATAATATTTAATTATATGAAACTTTTGTGGAATACCAATAAAAATCTTCCAGTGGGCTCAAATCTTGGAGAAGAGAGAACTATATTTTGGGGAAATTATCATTTTGTTAATTCATATCCTTGGATTTTAAATTTGCTATCTAAATTAGAAATAGAAATAATTAATGACGCTCAAAATTTAGATGAAAATGAGAGCCTAATTATAGTTGATCATATGATCTCAACTAAGGAGTCTTTTTATTTTGATTTAAGCAATAAAGTAAAAAAAATATTTCTTATCCATCTAGGAGACGAAGGTGGTGCTGAAAAAAAAGACTTAGTTTATCCTTTATGTGAGCATATATGGAGAACTTTTAGTTTACCAATGTTTAAAAATTTAAAAAATGTTACATCTATTCCAATTGGTTATAAGTGCGATCCACTAAAAGATAACATCAATATTCTAAAAAGGAATTATAAGTGGTCTTTTTTAGGAACAACCCATGGGTCCAGCAGATATGATTTACTTAATAAACATAAAAATATAACGCCAAACTTTATAAATTTAACTGAGAATTTCTCTGGTAAAAAGTCAATGGATACAGACGACTATTATAAAATTCTAAATAATAGTATTTTTGCGCCAATCCCACATGGTTATTTTCACCCAGAGACATATCGTTTATATGAAGCTCTAGAGGCTGGTTGTATACCAATAATAGAAAATCCATTTCAATTTTTTGATAATTTTCTACCTAATAACCCTTTACTAAGTGTTAATAGCTGGGAAGACTCATCAACTATTATTAAAAAATATTTAGAAAATAAAAAAGATATAGAAATCGTTGGGAATAAGATAAATGATTGGTGGACACAACATAAGGAAAATTTAAAAGAAACCTTTTTAATAATTAAAAATGTTTAAAAAAAAAGAGTTAGAAACAGTTTACGATTTACTCATAAAAAAAGAATTATCACAAGCAAACAATCTTCTAATTAACCTAAGACAATTTGGCGTACTTCATCCAGAGTATTTATTTCTAATGTCACTATTTTTAATGGAAACAGGTAGAACTTATCTTGCCATAGATTCTTTATTGTTATCATTAAAAGTTGACAATACACCTGAGGTTATGAAGAAAAATAATTTTGAAGGTACTACTGAAAAATTAGTAGAAAAAAGATATGAGACACTTATTTCGATATTTGAAAAAATAAAAATTAGTGATTTAAAAAATATGGTAATACAAGCTAAGGAAAAAAATGATGCTTCTGAATTCCTTGAACATTTAAGCAAAGTAATGCCAGGGATTAGATTAAAAAATAAGTTATAAATAAATCATGACAATTTATGCATTATCTTCAGGACCCGGGACATCTGGAATTGCAGTTATAAGAATTTCTGGCCCAGAAGCTTCATTAGTAATCAAAAAGCTAACAGAAAAAAATATTCCTGAACCTAGAGTGGCAACCCTTAGAAAAATTAACTATATCAACACTTCTGAGCTCATCGATGAGGCTATGATTCTATGGTTTCCTGGACCAGAGAGTTACACAGGCGAAGATTTGGCTGAAATTCATGTCCATGGGAGTAAAACAGTGGTTGATGCCATTCATTCATCCATTTCTAAAATTAAAAATTGCAGGTTAGCTGAACCTGGAGAGTTTACAAAAATAGCATTTCAAAATGGAAAAATAAATTTGCTTAAAGCAGAAAGTATTGGTGACTTAATAGCTTCAGAAACGGAGATTCAAAGAAAACAAGCAGTGCAAATCATGAATGGTAAATCAGCTGAAAGATTTAATTCATTAAGAGAAAAACTTCTAAAAATTTTATCACATATTGAAGCTAAGATTGATTTTCCAGACGAGGACTTACCTTCAAATATTTTAAAGAATATTAAAAAAAGCTCATATGATGTTATTCAAAATTTAGAAAAAATTCTTAATGATCAAAAAATAGGAGAAAGAATTAGAGATGGTTTTAAGATTGCAATAGTAGGCCCACCCAATGCAGGCAAATCAAGTCTATTAAATTATTTAGCTAATCGAGATGCAGCGATTGTTTCGGAAACAGCAGGAACTACCAGAGATGTTGTGGAGGTACATTTAAATATCGATGGTTATCCTGTTATTATGTCTGACACGGCTGGTATACGTGAATCAAGAAATGAGATAGAAAGAAAAGGAATAAAATTATCAATTAATAGAGCTGAAGATGCAGATTTAAAGCTGGTAGTAATAGATGCAAAAAACGTTGAATTTACTGATCTTTTGTTGAATTTGCTTAAAAATGACTCAATATTAGTAGTCAATAAATCAGATTTAATAGAAAGAGCTGAGACAACTGATTTTAAAAAATTTGATCATATTCTAATTTCAATTAAAAATAATATTAATTTAGATAACTTAATTTCAAAAATTAAAGATCACTTAAAAAATAAATTTATATCAAGTGAAGATATTTTAATTACTAGAGCAAGACATAGACAGCATCTTGAAAAATGTTTAGAACATCTAAAAAGTTTTAATGAAAAAAATGAAATCGAAGATTTTGATAAAGCAGCAGAAGATTTACGACTTGCTACTAGAAATTTAGGAATGATAGTTGGAAAAGTAGATGTAGAGGAGTTATTAGGCTCTATTTTCAACGATTTTTGTATTGGCAAATAAACCCTTTTTTCCTGGACTTTTGCTATAAATACACCAATTTTTGTTGATAATCGTATCTTATTTTACTATCTAAACTCAAATCTTGTAAATATTTGAATCAGCTATAAATTTAATTCATGAAAAATGATTTATTTTTCGATGTAGTTGTTATTGGAGGCGGACATGCCGGTTGTGAAGCTGCGGCAGCTTCTGCTCGGCTTGGGGTTAATACTGCTCTGTTTACACACAAGATAGAAACAATTGGTGAGATGTCTTGCAACCCTGCTATTGGTGGTTTAGGTAAAGGTCATCTTGTAAGAGAGATAGATGCATTGGATGGAGTGATGGGTGAGGTTGCTGATAAATCAGGTATACAATTTAGACTATTGAATCGAAGCAGAGGCCCAGCCGTTAGAGGCCCAAGAACTCAGTCCGATAGATTCTTATATCGTAAATTTATGCAAGAAAAACTTTTAAACTACTGTAATTTAACAGTTTTTTCAGATCCTATAACAGGCTTCATTTTTGATAAAAATAGAATAAGTGGTTTCCATACAGAAAAAGGTAAGGAGATATTATGTTCTAGATTAATTTTAACAACAGGTACTTTTTTGAATGGTCTTATACATATTGGGGAAGAAAGAACATCAGCTGGAAGATTTAATGAGAGTGCATCCATAGGGTTATCAGAACAGTTAACTAAACATAATTTTAAAATTGGAAGACTTAAAACTGGAACACCTCCCAGACTAGATTCAAGAACTATTAATTATAAAAACTTAGAGGAACAGTTTGCAGATGATAATCCTTATTTTTTTTCTTTCTTAACTAAAAAAAATTACAACAAACAAGTCTCTTGTAGAATGACTTATACAAATGAAAGAGTACATAAAATTATCGAAAAGAATTTATCATCGAGCGCAATGTATTCTGGAAACATTAAAGGTGTTGGCCCAAGGTATTGCCCTTCTATAGAGGATAAAATTGTAAAGTTTGCTGATAAGAGCCGACATCAAATATATTTAGAGCCTGAAGGCTTAAATGATCACACTATTTACCCAAATGGCATATCTACGTCACTTCCTGCTGAAGTACAGCAAGAAATATGTAATAATATCAGTGGTTTAGAGAATGTTAAGATTATAAGACCTGGATATGCGATTGAATATGATTATGTTGACCCCAGAGAATTATTTTTAACTCTAGAAACAAAAAAAATCCAAAATTTGTACTTAGCAGGTCAGATCAATGGTACTACAGGGTATGAAGAAGCTGCAGCTCAAGGATTAATAGCAGGAATAAATGCTGCTTTATCACTAAAAGAACAAGAGCCTTTTATTCTTGATAGATCGGATGCTTATATTGGAGTTATGATTGATGATTTAGTTACTAAAGGGGTAGCAGAGCCCTACAGAATGTTTACTTCTAGAGCTGAATATAGATTAAGTCTACGAGCTGACAATGCTGATCAACGTTTGACACCAAAAGGTATTAAAATTGGATTAATTGGTAGTTTACGAAAAGATTTATTTGAGGATAAACAGCAAAAAATTTCAAAAATTGTTGATAATATGAAAAAATCTAAAATTTCACCCTCGAAAGCAGTTAAATTTGGAGTAAATATAGCTAAAGATGGAGTTTTGAGAACTTCTAATGAGATATTAACGCAAAAAGGTGTTGATATGAAAAAAATTAGGGAAATTTGGCCTCAAATACCTTTTTTTAGCCAAGAAATTGATGAACAAATTGAAATTAATGATCATTATAGAGGATATTTAAAAAAACAAAAAGCTGATATTCTTGCCTTTAAGAGAGATGAGAACCTTATAATTCCAGATAAAATTGATTATGATAGCTTATCCGGTCTTTCAAATGAAGTTAAATCAAAATTCAAGTCGATTCAGCCCAAAACAATGGGGCAAGCTTTAAGAATTGACGGAATTACGCCTGCTGCTGTATATATTTTGTTGTCACATGTCAAAAGAAAGTCTATTAAGCATACAGCTTAATGGATAAAGTTATTGATAAATACTTAAAAATAAATCATTTAAATGTTTCACGTGAAGCGTGTCTAGATTTTGAAAAATTCATAGACTATGTTCTTAAAAAAAATGAAATATTAAATATAATAGCTAAAAGTACTCAAAAAAGAGAAATAATAAGAGAAAGACATATAATAGACTCTGCGCAAGCAATTGAATTTATTGATTTAAATTGCGATTCTGTATATGATTTAGGGAGTGGAGGTGGCTTTCCAGGTATAATAATAGGAATAATGTTAAAAAATAGAGGCAATAAAGTTAAAATGAAATTATTTGAAAAAAGTTATCACAAAAGTGTTTTTTTAAGAGAAGTTGTTAGAAAGCTCAATCTGGATATAGAAATAATCCAAAAGGATATCTTTGAAATAGCAGAATTGAATACAGGCACTATAATAGCTAGAGCATTTAAACCAATGCCTGTAATGCTTAAGTTAGTAAATGAAAAATTTGTAGAATATAAAAATTTAATACTATTTATGGGAAAAAAAGGAAGAGAAGCTTTGGAAGAAAGTAAAAAAAATTGGATATTTGAATATGAAGAAAAAAAAAGTTTAACTAGCGAAGACTCATTTTTGATCAATATTAAAAATATTAAAAAAATATAAAATGCAAATTATATCAGTGATAAATCAGAAGGGTGGAGTTGGAAAAACAACTACAGTTATAAATTTAGCAGCAGGACTAGCACAACAACAAAAAAAAATATTAGTAATTGATTTAGACCCACAAGGAAATGCCACGACAGGTCTTGGATTATCAAATTTAGAAAACTCCAGCGATACAATTTATGGAGTACTTAATGGAGAGACGGAAATAGCTGCTGTAATTAAAAAGACAAATTTTAATAATTTGGATATAATAACATCTAACGTTGATTTATCTGGTTTAGAAGTAGAAACTGCTGGAGATAGTAAAAGAGCCTTTATTTTAAAGGATCAATTAACCTCATATTTAAACAATTCTAGCACAACATATGATTATATACTTATAGACTGCCCCCCATCCTTGAGCTTGCTGACTGTCATGGCTCTAGTGTCGTCAAACTCACTTTTAGTGCCGCTTCAAACTGAGTTTTTTGCCCTAGAGGGAGTTACACAACTTATTAAAACGATAGAAAGAGTGAAGGTTAGTTTAAATCCTAATTTAGAAATTAGAGGTATACTTTTAACAATGTACGATAAAAGAAATAAGTTATCATCACAGGTAGAAAAAGAAGCTAGAGATTTTTTTAATGAAAAAGTCTATTCAACTGTAATTCCTAGAAATGTAAGATTATCTGAAGCACCATCACATGGTATGCCGGTATTAATTTATGATAAATTATGTCCTGGTAGCAAATCTTACTTTAGCTTTACAAATGAATTTATGAACCAAGAAACTATTATTGGAAGTGTAGCTTAATGGATTCAAATAAAATTAAAAAAGGGTTGGGTAGGGGTTTATCATCCTTAATTGGAGAAACAAAAGTTCAAAATAGTGTAAATAAATTATCTATAAGCAATTTGGTAAGTAACAAGTATCAACCAAGAAAAAATTTTGATGAAGAAAATTTACAAGAATTAGTTAATTCTATAAAGGAAAGAGGAATCATACAGCCGATCATAGTCAGAAAGTCTAATACAGATAAATCTAAACATGAAATCATTGCTGGTGAAAGAAGATGGATTGCAGCTCAAAAAGCTGGCTTGCATGAAGTTCCGGTGGTGGTTACCGAGGCCGATGATTTAAGATCTTTAGAATTTGCCATAGTAGAAAACGTGCAAAGACACGACTTAAACCCAATTGAAGAAGCTGAGGGATATAAAAGACTTATTGATGATTTTGCATATAACCAAGAAAAAGTTGCTCAATTTATTGGTAAAAGCAGAAGTCATATTACCAACTGTTTAAGATTATTATCCCTACCGATAGACGTAATAAATTTTATTAAAGAAAAGAAATTAACAACTGGCCACGCAAAAATACTTATTGGTTTGGATAACCCTACGCATGTTGCTAATAAGATTATTGAAAAAAAACTTTCCGTAAGACAAGCTGAGAGCCTTGTTAGAGTTTTCAAAATGAAAAAAGGATCTTCAAAAAATTCAAGAGATCCAAATTTACAATCTTTAGAGTCGTCCATTATAGAAAAAATTGGTCTAAAAGTTTTTATTAAAAATACTAAAAAAAATAGTGGCGCAATAACTATTGAGTATAAAGATTTAGACCAGCTAAATAAAATTGTTAAAATATTGAAATCTAATTACTAGCAGTAGAAGCTTGCTCGATAATAAAATCTGACAGCACACTTAATGAAATGGATGAATTTTTTTTAATTAAAAGCTCTATTTCATTAATCCTAAAAATTAAAAGCTCTATTTTTTTGTAAGACCATTTATTGATTTGATCTTTTACGATCTGTTTATCTTTCCAAAATATAGGTGGCTTAATAGATGAAATTGCAGAGTCAATATTGTTTGATATTTTAATTTCTTGAAATAATTTTAGAAGCCTTTTTGATTTTGCCAACATAGTTCTAATTACAATAATACAATCTTCTAAGTTGTAATTATTTTCATTTAAAATATTCAAAGTTTTATTTTTATTTTTGGCCAAACAGTTGTCAACCAACTCAGTTACTGAATAGTTTTCTGCTAAATTTGTAAGTTGTAAAATTTCCGATATTTCAATTTTTTTTTTATTTTTAATAAAGCTTTCAATTTTATTGAGTTCATTTTTAAGGTTTTGTCGATCACCCCTACATCTATTTATTATTAAATTAATAGCTTGTTGAGAAATTTGAATTTTATTATTTCTAAAAAATTGGTTTGCCATAGAAGATAGAGTTTGATTGTTATCTTCATAAAAAGCTATACAAATAATTTCTTTATTTTTTTCAAATAATAATCGTAATTTTGATCTTTTTTCTAAACTTCCTGAATTTAATATTAAAACCAAATCATCAATTTTTTTTTCTAGTATTTCCTCTATAATTGATGTGATCTTATCTGTTGAGCGGCTTATTATAATTAATTTTTCATTTTCAAAAAAGGATTTTGATAAAATTTCCTCAAAAAAATTACCTTTATTATTTAATACTTCACTTTCATCATAATAAAATGTTTTTTTGGGATAATTATTTTTAAAATTACTTTCTATTATCTCTTTTTTTAAACCTTCATTTTCCCCATAAAAAAGAAAAAAATTATTTTTTTTTAAATCAATTTTATTTAATTCAAAAGATTTAATTATCATAGATTACAAACTCAAATACATAACAATTTTTTTAGATGCAGCTTCAATTAAATTATTTAATATGTTTTTTTCATCTTGAGATAATTCAAACTTATTTTGATTATTATTATAAGTAAAGCTGGAACTAAACACTTTTGATTTTATAATTTTTTCATTATTAATTTGGTCAATTATAGAAATATTTATATCTATTGAAATTTTGTATGATGTTGCGTTTCCAGCGCTGTTTTTCGATGCAATATCTTTATTTTTTTTAGAATTTAATATTAATAAATAACTATCGGAAAAGTCACTAGATTCTTTTAGTCCAGTTAAAGAAAGAATTTTTCTATTAATTTTT
>Ga0209505_1000307_pt1 | contig 40246 bp, 29 predicted proteins | sample COGITO_mtgs_1103_2_FD_184794 | JGI IMG/M metagenome (GOLD analysis project Ga0209505, IMG submission 184794) | Pelagic marine microbial communities from North Sea - COGITO_mtgs_110331 (SPAdes) (version 2) | ecosystem: Environmental > Aquatic > Marine > Epipelagic ... | reverse complement strand
TTGTCTCTCTTCTTTTTTTTTCGACCAGAAAAAAAAAACCTAAACTCTAAAAAGAAAAAAAGAACAAACTGTTGTCTGTCACAAAACAACACACCGACGACAACAACAACAACAAAGAGAGAGAGAGAGAGAGAGAGAGAGAGAGAACTATTAACCATTCATTGTTGCGAGCAGCGCGAAAAAAGAGAAAAGAAGAGAGATGAGGATGAAGTTTTTCGTGAAAGTCTCTCTTTTGATGACGATGCTTCTTCAAATTCGTTTTGTTTCCGCGCATATACAAAGCGATGATGATTTTGGGGAAAAGATGACGATGAAAAAAAGATGTAAAAACACGAACGACGCTCCGAAAAAACAACCGCTGACGTTTTGCGACGACTACCGCTCGCACACGTGTTGCACTTCGAGAGATACGGATAGGATTTTAGTCCATCACGTGGAGATGCAGCGGCAATCGGTATCGGCGACGTGTGCGAGTTTGTTCGGGAGATTTGAGTGCAGCAAATGCGACGCGAGGAACTTAGGAGGGAGTACTAGGAATAATAATAATAGCGAGGATGACGATAGATTTAAAGTCTGTTCCGCGTACGCGAAACAGCTGTATAGAGCGTGCAAAGAGGAATATTTCGTGGAAGGCGCAGTTGGTGGGGGCGTTGGCGCAGGAAGGGGGTCGTCCGGGTTGATTTCGAGCGGGGGTAGATTGACGCCGTGTAAAAGCACGGATGCGATATGCGCGAAATTGGAGGAGTTTAGCGGGAACTGGAAAGAAGCGGTAGAGATGATGGGTGCGAAAGTCGTTGGCAGGACGAAGAAGAAAGCGAGATTGGAGGATGATGAGGACGAATTTGACGACGACAAAGAAGAAGACAAAGAAGAAGAAGAAAGCGACGACGACGACGACCAATCGACGGCGGCTGTCGTAAACGAGTGGTGTTTCGACGGCTCCGTCCCGGCGAAAGTCTTCGAGAAGAAACCATCGAAAACAGACGAGAAGAAGAAAGCTACGGCGAAAGGCTATCGTCGACTCAAAAAGTTTCGATGGAGAAAGTTCCTCACCGCGCGATACTGGCGTCGCGACCAAAGGCTCGTCAAACTCCTTTTCGTCGTCTACGCCTTCGTCGCCGCTCTTCTGCTGTACAAAAGAAACGCCGCGAAAATCAAACTGTTCTTTTGGAAGAGGAAGGTGGAAAAGTTACGCGCGAACGTCGCCAACGCGGCGGAGATGCGGATGAAATCTGCGTGAATTGTGAATTGTGAATTGATGTATCCGTTTAAACCATCCATCGTCCGTGTCTCGATATCGTCTCGTAGCGCGTATTTTTGCACAATTCGCATGAAATGGCAGCACAAAAAGAACAACAAACAACACGCACTTCTTTCGCTCTTCGCTCGAATCATCAAAACCACACACAGATTCTCGTCACCACGTTCGCAAAATCTTCCGCGAAGATGGTCTTGGCAATATCATCATCGAGCACACCGCGCGCGTGCAGCAGACAATCTTCCCAGTTCTCCGCGTCGTCGTCGTCGTCGTCAAAGTCGTCCTCTCGCGTAAACGCATTCGGGAAAAGTTTCCCTCGGAGCCGCCAAGCGCAAAATCATCATCAACGACAAAGACGACAAAGACAAACACTCCAAACGCCTTGCGCTTCTTCGAAGAAACGACCGAAAAAACAGCGAGAAAACATCTACACCATGCCGGATATCGGAACCACGCCGTACCAAATGAAGGACGATTTACCCGCCAAAGGGCCGGAATTTGACTTGAGCCAGAAAAAGCAACCGCAACCGTATTTCGGCGCGAACGACGAGAACAAAGAGGCGACAACAGAAATTGACATGTCGCCAGCAATGTTCGACAAACTGATCACTATTTTCCGAAGTAAAGACGAGGACGAATGGATTGGCCTTTTGGCGAGCTCGGAGAAATGGTACGATTTGTGCGACGGTTTATTCGCGAGGATCGAAGAGCGAGTCGAAAAAGTGGACGAAGATCCCGCGGTGAAGAACAGGGACGAGGAGGAGTTGTTGTTGGCGAGATTGCTGAGGAAGTTGAAAGAGACGCACGCGAGATGCACGAGTTATCGAGATTTGTTGCAGGAACTGTTGGAAAAAGACGACGACGTGTTGGAAGGTTTCGTCCCTTCGCGACGAGGCGAGTTTACGGCGGAATTTTTTAGCTACGTGACGCACAAAATCGAAAGAGCGCACGAAATGAAAGATGTAGAGTTAACGGCGAATTTAGCGAGAATTGCTTCGAGAGTTTTAGGTATCGTCGAACAGTTCGACGAAGCTTCGAGAGACCAGCAACTCTTGGACACCGCGGCGGAGAATTTCCAAGAACTCCTCAAAGTTGAAACCATCCAGGACATGGACGCGAAAATCGACGAACTCGCCTCCACGGGTAAACTCGACCCGGCGTTGATGCTCACCGCTGCCAAAGCGTACATGTCTGTCAAGGAATCCCCGTACGTCGAAGAGGAAGTGAAAGACGTCATGGTCCATCTCTATTCAAAAATGCGCGACACCGTCGGACGACAACAACCGAAAGAAGTCCGCATCCTCAAACTCGTCCTCAGCGTCGACGACCCGATCGAACAAAGAAACATGCTCGAACAAGCGTTCACGCCAGGACCTGAACTCGAAAACGTCGACGGCAACGAAGACATGCTCTGGTGCGCGCCGGAAAGCATGCTCCAAACCATCGACGTCATTCTCAAAACGAGAGAACAATCCGTCGTGAAGACTTCCTTGGGAGGCGACGCCGCGAGGATGATGACCCCGGAAATCATCGAGAGAATGCAAGGCTTGAAGAATTTAATCGAAGATCAGTTCATTTAATTATATGCTGTAATACTAATACGAACAACAACAGAGAGAAGACGCGCGCGGGAGGCATTTTTGCTCTTTTTTCTGCATTTTCATCTCTTCTTCTTCTTTATCCAAAATCGTCACTTTTCTAAGCCCCTTGCGAATTGGATTACCTTCTGCAGACTTCCTTTTGCGACTCCTTTTTCATTCGAACGCCGACAAAAAGGACAACGAGTTAGTTGAACACTACTTTTTGTCGTCGTCGTTTCTCTGCTTCTTCTTCTTCTTTTGAGAGACGCAGAGTACTAAAAGATGTTGTCGAACCGCTGCGTGATAGGTTTCCTCAACACCGGAGGCAAAGGCGTTCACGGGAATTTAACATCGCTGCGGGATGTGCGACGCGTTTTCGTTTGGAACAACAACAACAGTTCGTCGTCGTCGTCGTCGTCCTGTGAGACGATGCGACGAAGTCGAGGCGTCGTCGTCCGAGCGTCGTCTTCTTCTTCGTCCGACGAGAACACGAATTCCGGCCGAGCGATTCGAACAAAGTTCTTACACTTTTACGAGAAGAAAAATCACGCGATTTTACCATCCTCCTCGCTCGTCCCGGAGGACCCGACGGTCCTCTTAACCATCGCGGGAATGTTACAATTCAAACCGATTTTCATGGGCCAAAAAGAACGAGTGGTGAAATCAGCGACGACGTCGCAAAAGTGCGTTCGAACGAACGATATCGAGAACGTCGGGGTGACTGCGAGACACCACACGTTTTTCGAAATGCTCGGGAACTTTTCCTTTGGAGATTACTTCAAGAAAGAGGCGTGCGCGTGGGCGTGGGAACTGAGCGTGAAAGAACTCGGGATCGATAAGGAGAGGATTTGGGTGTCCGTGTTTGAAACCGACGAGGAGGCGTTTGCGATTTGGAGAGACGAAGTTGGCGTTCCCGAGGCGAGGATTTTGAGGATGGGCGCGGAGGATAACTTTTGGGCGGCTGGGCCGACGGGGCCGTGCGGACCGTGCTCGGAGCTGTATTACGATTTTAAGCCCGAGCTGGGCGTTGAAGGCGTGAAAGATTTAAACGACGATTCGAGGTTCGTGGAGTTTTATAACTTAGTTTTCATGGAGTTATCGAGAGATGCAGACGGGAAAACGACCCCGTTGAAGAATAAGAACATCGACACCGGGATGGGATTAGAGCGAGTCGCGCAGATTTTACAAAAGAAACCGAACAATTACGAGACGGATTTGATGATGCCGATTATCGAGAAAGCGTGCGCGATGGCAGAGTTAAAGTACGACGAGTGCGACGAGAAACAAAAACGAATGTTGAAAGTTGCAGCGGATCACATCAGAGCCGTGACGTATTTAATTTCCGACGGGGTATTTCCGTCGAACGTGGGGAGAGGGTACATCGTGAGACGATTGATTCGCCGGGTCGTGCGAAGCGGTAAATTATTAGGCATGAAAGAAGAAGGCGACTCGAAGACGTTTACTTCTGCGATTGCAAAAGTAGCCATCGAGTTATCCACCGAGTGCGATCCTAACGTTATGAAACGAAGCGAGAAAATATACGCCGAGTTGGAACGCGAGGAGTTGGGCTTTAAAAAGACGCTCGCCAACGGCGAAAACTTGTTGGCGGATATCATCGCGAGAGCGAAGAAGGATAAAAATGGCGTCACCGGTGCCGAGGCATTTTTGTTATACGACACGTACGGGTTTCCTCTAGATATCACTACCGACGTTGCCGAAGATAATAACGTGGAAGTAGACGTGGAAGGATTCGAAACGGAAATGGAAAAAGCGAGAAACTTGGCGCGCGCGGCTGCAAAAACGGTGGACGTCACCACCGGAGACGCGTTAGCACGCGTCGCGGACGACTTAAACAACGACGAGCATTCTGCGTTTATCGGATACGACAGCTTATTCTCCCGAGAATCGAAAGTTCTCGCCATTGTCAACCCGAAAACCGGGGAGATGCTCGAACGCGCTCGGGAAGGCGACGAAGTCGACGTCGTTTTGAGTCAAACGCCATTCTACGCCGAGTCTGGTGGTCAAATCGCCGACGTCGGCGTTATGGTAATAGAAGATAGCAACACCGAAGTACACGTTTTAGATGTTCAAAAAGCCGCCGGTGGGCGCATCATTTCGCACCGCGTGCGCGTTGAATCCGGCGAAATCGTCGCCAAGACTTCCGTTTTAGAAACAAAAGTCGATAAGGATTCCAGGCGAAGAGCGAAAGCCAACCACACGGCTACGCATTTATTGCAAAGCGCATTAAAGCAAGTCATGGGCGACGATGTCTCCCAAGCCGGTTCTTTAGTCAGTTTTGACCGATTGCGATTCGACTTTAACTCCTCGCGCGGACCGAAACCGAACGAGTTGGAAGAAATCGAAGCTTTAGTCAACGAATGGATTTTCGACTCGACGAATTTAGAAGTCGCGGAAATGCCCATCGCGGATGCCAAGGCGAAAGGCGCGACGATGATGTTTGGCGAAAAGTACGGCGACGTTGTTCGCGTCGTGGACGTTCCGAACGTGTCCATGGAACTCTGCGGCGGCACGCACGTCTCCAACACCTCGGAAATTTGCGGTTTCAAAATCCTCAGCGAATCTGGTATCGCTAGTGGCATTCGACGCATAGAAGCCGTCGCCGGTCCTGCCGTGATTGATTTAGTCAACTCGAACGCGCAAGTCGTCAACACCTTGACGAAGAGTTTAAAAATCAAGCCCGAGGAGATCCCCGACCGGGTGAAATCTATGCAAAAAGACTTGCTCGAGCAACAAAAATTGGCGGAAAAGTTACGAGGCGAACTCGCCGTCGCCAAAGCATCGAGTTTGAAATCGTTAGCGGAATCGCATCCAAGCGCGCAAACGCAAGTCTTGGTCGCTAAAATGGACGAGTTTGTCGCCCCTGACGCGTTAAAAGTCGCGTGCGAGTCTTTACTCAAATCCTTGGGCCCGGACGCTCTCGTCCTCCTCGCCTCCGCCTCGGACGATAACACCAAAGTCGCCATCGTCTGCGCCGCCGGCGACGACGCCGTCAAGAAAGGCCTCAACGCCGGAAAAATCTGCGGCGCGACTGCAAAAGCGTGCGGCGGCGGTGGTGGCGGCAAACCCAACTTTGCGCAAGCCGGCGGAAGAGACGCCTCGAACTTGGCCGAGGCGCTCGCCGCGGCCAAAGCGAACGCGTTTGAAACTTTGAATTAAATAATAATACACATATTTATTTATAGCGCGTTAAAAAGAAGAATTGTAACAGTTTGAATTTGAAAATTAGAGCGTGTGTTGCGTGCGTGTGTGTGCGTTTTGTGCGCTCGTATTTATATCGTCCTTCTTTATACGTTTTGCTCTCTGGTGTATTTCGAAGAAAAATTTCGAAACGGGAACGAGAGGAAAATCGACCAAACTCCGCATAAAATTCCACCACATCCGCCCGCACATATCAATGCCGCAAATACAGTACAGCGAAAAATACTACGACGATGTCTACGAGTACAGGTACGCTTTCATTCTTCTTCGTGAGAACGTGCGATCGGAATTGGGATTACGCGGTCGCATCTGCCCGGAAAACGCGGAGAGATGAGAAGATTTTCGTCGGTTCCGCTTATTCTCTCTTTCGTTGTTGTTTGCGCTCGAGAGATGATTTGAAAATTTCAAACGCGAAGGAAGAGTTTATGTCGTGTTCTCATCATCACTGCGGCACGAGAAAGAAGGCAAAACGGAAAAAGGAGAGAGGGAGAAGTTCCAATTCTTCGAGCCCTTCGTCCTCCGCGTCGTCGTCGCTCGGGTGTCGAGGAGGATGAGAGAATATCGCTTTCTTTTTAACGTTTCCGTCTAATCATCGATCTCTCTCTCTTTGAAATTCCTATACACAGACACGTGGTTTTACCGCCGGATATCGCCAAGTGCTTGCCGAAGAACAGATTGTTGAACGAGGTGCGTTTTGTCGAGCTTCGTTTTGTCGTTTTTTCTCGTTCTTTTTTCCCGCTCGTCGTCCTCTCCGCGGAGGAGGAGGAGGATGGATGATGTTCTCTTTTCCTCTCTTCTTTTCCCTTGTGTTTTGAAAATATGCGTCAAAAGCGACGACGACGAGAGAAGAAGAATAGAAATACTCACCAAAACATCTTTCTCTCTGGTTTCAAAAACGCAAAACAACAGACGGAATGGCGAGGATTAGGCGTGCAACAATCTCGCGGATGGGTGCATTACGCGATTCATCGACCGGAACCGCACATTATGCTCTACCGAAGACCGCTGAACTACGGACAAGCGCCGTTGGGAGACGCGAACAAGTGAAGAAAACAAAAATATAAAAGAGAGATTAAGAACCAAAACTACTCGTCATAGAAACTCATAGCCCTGGACGCGAAAGAAGAGGAAGTGGAAGCAGAGGCCTTCTGACTATTATATATTGTAACATTACTACTAAGATCAACAAACACTTTGAACGATACGCAACGACACTTCTTAATTAACTAATGGATAATATATATATGAATAAAAATGACTCTTTCTCTCTCTTAAACTTAAGCAAACTCATTCGGAGGCTGATACGGTGGCGGCACGTTCGGGTCTCTCGGCGTCTCCGTCGTTTGCACGTCGTCTAATCTAACGCCTACGCCTGGCGAAGCGTATGCCTGCTGCGTTCCTACGTGTTGCTGTTGCTGTTGCCCTTCGAACGCGTCGTCGTTCGTCTCTCCGAAATCCGTGCTCCACATTTTCGACCACACGAAAAACTGTGGCACTCGCATGAAGAATAAAAAGATCACGCACGCCAACGTCCACTTCGTTCTTACCGTCGACGCCTCTTTCGCGTACGTGCTCATCCAAATCACGTCGCAAACCGTGAGCGGTAAAATACTCACCGCCAAATATTTCATGATGTTCGCGCTCTTCATCTCGTACGACACGAGCGCCAAAAGACCAAACATGGTTGAAATCGCGCACCATTGGCCTCCGAACCACCCCAAGGCGCCTAATATTCCCAGCCAAATCTGGACGTTTGTCATCAACGTCGAGTATCCCACGCAGTCGGCGTAGGAAATCGGAGGGACGAGACTCGCACAAATGTCCACGATTTTCTTCACCATTTTTTCAATGTGTTGACGTGTAATACTACTAATACGCTCCCGTCGTCGTCGCACAAAGTCGTCACTCGCAGGTGTTTTTCGCGTTTCTTTCGACAGAGAGAGAGAGAGAGAGAGAGAAAAGAAGAAGAAGCGCAACAGAAGAGAGAGCGTGTGATATTAAAATCAGCCGAGGAGGGTGATTTTCTGGCAAATGCGATTCCTTTTCCCCCTTCTTAAGTCACAAACTCCGAAATTTGTGTATTACGAGCAAGACTCGAACTCGAGACACTTGACTGCTCTCGATGATGAGACTTTCTCTGAAAAAAAAGAGAACAAAAAAACATCTCGAGACCAAAAAAAGAAAAAGCTCCCCTCAAATTTTACTCGCAACTGAAACGAACAAAGAAAGAGAGAGAGATACGCGAGAGAAAGAGAAAGATCTGAGATCTGAGAGAAGACCGGAGATGCGTGCTTTACTGAACTCCTCTTCTTTGTCGTCTTTGTCTTCTTCTTTGAATTCTTCGTCGCTTTTATCGCGACGAAGAGGACGAAGACATGATGTGAAGACGACGGCTTCTTGTTCTTTTTCTACTTCTTCTTCTTCTTCTTTCGTCGTCTCCAGTTTTGCAGTTCATGGGTGCAAAACGAAGCGCTTTCGCCGCCGCGGTCAAACGACGGTGATCGTCAGAAACAGCGCGAGCAACGCTCCACCTACGCCGACGAAATCGACGAGTGGGGGAGCGCTTCTGGAAGATGTGCTCAACAAAATGTATTTTCCCGCCAAAAATTTCATCGGAAAGTATCAAACGATGTTCAAGTTTTTAGGCGTGTTCCTTTGCTGCGCGATGGCAGACGTCACGTTTCTGGTGATGTTTGGCAGCCAAACGGCGTCGTCGGTGAAAGCAGGGATGGAGTGGACGCGATGGGTTGGAACGCCTTTGTCGGCGTTTGCGCGCGCGGCGGCGGCGAGCGCTTTAGCCGGATACGCCTCGAGCGTCTGGAAGAAGGATCACGCGTTTTCGAGCAACACGATGCATTCGTACGCGTTGGCGTGCGCGACGTACGCGATGGCGAGCATTTTAGTTGTTGTTGTTCTTCAAGCCGGGAAAGTGAGTTATGGCTTAGCGAGTCCGTGGCAGTTGGTTGGAGCGATCGGTGGGATCGCCGCGGTGACTGGGTTTTTTACCGCCGTGGCGTTTGTGCAAAACGTGATGAGAAGCGCAGCGAAAGCCGGGAGAGACTCGTTGAATAACGAAGCGTTGAGCGCGTCCGTGGATTTTGCCTCTGCGGTAGGAACGATTAAGAAAGCCATGGCGAGAGAGTTTGAGAAAGAAATGACCCGATCCGTGGAGAAGATTGAAAAAGAGATGCGAAAAGCGTTGGAGGAGAAGAAGAGGGCGGAGGAGAAGTTGGCGAAAATTATCAACGAACGCTCGGCGGAGATGCAAAAGATGAACGCGAGAATCGATCAAGCGATTGAAGGAAGAGCATCGGGGAGAGAACAGGGCGCAACGGAAGCTTTGGAATCGTCCTCGTCGTCGCAAAAAATGAAAGCGGAGAACGAAGAAGAGGTGAAGAGTTTGCGGGAGGAGATGGCGAGGATGAGGGCGACGTACGAATCGGCGATGAACGCGGCGCAAAGAGAGTTTACAGAAGCGTTGGAGAAGGAAAGAAATTTAAGCGCGGAGAAAATTGAGAGCTGGGAAAAAGAACAAACGACACCACCACCAGTCGTGCTTTCTTCTTCTTCTGAACCAGAAGGAGGAATGATGAGCGAAGAAGACGTCGTCGCCATGGTGTCCAAGTTGCAAGAAGAAAAAGATCGAGAGATTCAAAAAGTGGTCCAAGCGTTGCTTTCAGAAAATCTCGCCCGAGAGGCGTCTTTGCGGTACGACAACAAAGTGCAGAAAGCGACGAGCGAGTCTGCATTAGTTGCCGCCCAAAACCAAATAGAAATCGAATTGAGTGCGTATCGATCGCAAATCGAATCGTACGAGCAAAGGAGTAAATTCCAAGCGGCTGAACGAGACGCGTTGTATCGACTTCAATCGCACGAGTTTGCAAAAACCTCGAAGCGCGACCGGGAGTATACCAAAGCCGAAGCCGAAGACGCGGTCAAGGTACTATACGACGTCATCGCTGATTTAAAAGAGGAACAGTTGGACATCGTTGCCGCGTTGCAAGCAGAGAATGTGGACGCGATCGCGGAGGTATTACACGAAAGAGATGCCGCGGTATCGGCGATTGAAAAGGAGTTGAAGACGATGAAGGCGACGTATGAAAGTTCGTTGGCAGCGGCGCAAGAAAACTTTAAAGCGGCATCGGCAACGAGTTCAGCCATAGATGCAGAAGCATCCAAGATGCTCGAAGACGCGAGGAAGGAGTTGATCATGGCAAAGGCGGAACGAAATGCGTTGTATAAGACGTTACAAAGTGAATTCAGGAAAGATAAAGACTCGAAGACCGAGGACGAGGCGAACGCCAAAGTTGCCGCTTTAGAAGCACGGATCGAAGCGTTGACGAAATATAGTACCAACGACAAACGCGCGTTGCGCGATTTATTCCTATCTGAAGTCGCAAAAGCGAAGAGAATTGGCTCGGAGCAAACGAAACCGATCGAAGAGGCTTTAAGAATGGCCAAAGCAGAGCGAGACGCCTTGTATCGATTAGCGCAGCGAGAAAGTTTGAAGTTGAATCATCAAACGGAAATGGCTGCTTCGGATTTAGAATCGTGGGAGAGAGAGTTGGAGTCGATCGGTGTAGAACTTAGGACGAAAACGGCGACGTTGGAAAGCGCGTTGAACGCGAGTCAACAGAGTTTAACGCAAACCGCATCGGAGTGGTCTTTGCGCCAAAAAGATATCGCCGAATCGTTGGAGAAGGCAAACAAGAGTTTAGAAATGGCAAAAAGTGAACGGAACGCGTTGTATAGGCTGGCAACAAACGAAAGCATGAAAAACTCGGAGCGTCTTTCAAAAGTAAACGCGGTTGACGGCAGGTTCACCGCGGAAATGGAGCGGCTTCAAGGCGAATTGTTGGCGATGAAGAACAACTCCGCGCAAAAGGACGAAAAGACGAGAGCACAGATGGACAATTTGAAGAAGCAAAACGAGAGCGATGTTTTATTGGCAAAACGAGAAACCGAAAAAGCGAGAGAGGATGTTAAGCAACAAATAGCTGCGATCGAACAAAAACACGCGAAAGAGTTGGAAAATGCGAAAGAGTCGGCGAAGAACGCGGATGCGATTTTGGTGGCGAAAGTTGCTCGGGTGCAACAAGAGACGGAAGCGTTGAAAAAGCAGCAGCAAGAAAACGTGAAAAAGTTGGAAGAACAGCATAAAAAAGCGTTGGAAGAAGCGAAAGACGCGTCAAACTCTTCCTCTGCGATATTAGTCGAAAACGTAGCCGCGTTACAGAAGCAAATCAACGACTCGAAAGACGCGCAAAAACTCGAGATGGAGAAGATGATACAAACGAAAGACGCTTTAGTCAAGGACAAGGAGCAACTGAGTAAAGCGGTGGAAAAATTAGAAGCAGACGCGGAAAAGATGAAGGACGTGATCAGTCGACACGGCGAGGAGCTCACTCAAGCGAAGAAACAGTCCGTCCAGGACGTTCGCAAAGAGCTCCAAGACGCCATGGAGAAGGCGAAGAAAACCGCCTCCATGATTGAAAAGATAAAAAACGATAGCGAAGGCAGAATCGTGGAAGCTCGTCGCGCGGCGATTGCGGAGTACGAAAAGTTAGCGATGGAAGAAGCGAGAATTGCGAGAGAAGCATTCACGAAGGAAATCAACGCCACGACTGAAGAGCTGGAACGACGCGCGAAGCAGTTTGTGGAAGCCGAGAAGATTTTGAAGGAATCGAGCGAAGCGAAGAAGTATTTGAGGGACGTTTTGAAAGACGACGAAGAGAAATTATCCAAGTTGCCGAAGTGGTTGAGTTAATTTAATCAATCTTAATATATAATATGCTGTATATTTTTTGCTTCTTCTTTATTATTATTAAAATACGATGTATGTATATGGTACAAAAGAGGTTTTAATTAAAAGCTTCCCAACAAGCTCATCGCGCGGTTTCTGCCTCCCGTCCTGCCCAATCGAGGACTCGCGTTCATTTCTAAGTGCATTCTTCTCGCCAACTCTTCGTCCGTCAACGGTTTCTCTTCCTCTGGTTCTTCTTCTTCTCTTTTATTCGCCTCAAAATTCTCGTTGTCTGAATCGCTTGTCAAACCGCTTTTATTGTTAGTGGTCGTTGTATTCAACAACGCTCCTCTGTCAACGGATGCTTTCGTATCGATGCTCAAGGAGCTTTGCGATTTTTTCTGCGACGCCGTCAACGATCTCGGTTTCTTCGGCGTCTTTGGCTTTTCATTATTATGCGTTGCAACGGTAGCACCAGAATCGTTCGAGCTGTTATCGTTGTTGTTGTTGTTATTCTCTTTTACTTTCTTCTGTTTCTTCACCGGCGTGGAAACTGGAGTGGAGTTCAACGATTGCTCTTTGTTTTTCCTCTTCTTTTCCTGCGCTTCTTTCGCCACGCGCTCGGCGTGTTCCTGTTTCCTCCTCGCGTTCTGTTTCTTCTGTTCCGCGATTTTTCGCATCTCTTTCGCTCGTTCTTCTTTCTCTTCCATTTCTTTCCTCGCTTCTTTCATCAACTCTTCTCTCGATTTCACGTTCTCCGCGCCCGCCGCGTACCTTCGCAATAAATCCCCCAAATCGAGTAAAGAAATATCGACGTAATTTTTCCCTTGCGTGTATTGTTTGTCCAAAATTCGGTGTTTTTTCGAGCCGAGATCGAACGAACACTTGAACTTTTGTTCGTATCTTTTTTTGATCGGTAAGTGCGCGGTCGCGATCTGCACGGAATCTATTTCGTTGTTCCCGTTGGTGAAATGCATCATCGTTTGTGTCATTTCTTACTCTTCTTCTCGAGCTTCTTTTTGTGTTAAATTTTCGGGAGAATGATTACGCAGAAGAGAGAAAATTGGCGGCCGCCTTCCTTCTTCCCTTCGACAAAAAAAAAGAATCTCTCTCTGTCTTCTTCTTCTTCTTCTTTTCGAAGAAGAAACTCTCACGCGATAGTGTAGTACGTAGAGGTTGTTAAGCAGCAACAACACCACTTTGCGTCTTTGAAAGGAACGAACAAGACCACAGAGAGCAAAAGAAGAGTGCAGCAAAAGAAGCGCGTCTTTCTTTAATTCTTCTTTCTGGAAAATTATTGAGCTGACGCGATCCATATTTTACCACCTTTCATTTACTTTTTAGGGTTTCGAATTTAACAAAAACAAACTTTATATTTACAAACGTAAACCCTAACTCACTACCTGATAAAATAAAAGCTTGCTCCGAAAGGAGTATCAAAAGTGTTACTTTGAAACAGCTGGAGGTTTGATTCTCACAGAAGTAATTGAGCGAGAGAACTAACCTCCTTTAATTCAGCCTCGGGTAAGAATTAAATGACTTCAAGTAAAGAGAACTTACACTTCTCCCTTTGATAGATTCGATTTCGTAAGTTAAAACTCTAAATCAATAGATGCAAAGACTAATGCACAAATCTAGCGGCTAGCGTATTTAGTCATATAACTCCAACAAGCGCTTGTGGTGTAGTGGTAACACATCAGCTTCCCAATGTTTTTTTTTGTTTTGCGAAAAAAAAAAAGAAACGTTTGGAAAAAAGAACCGCACACAGACAGCCCCCCCGTTGACTTGACTTGAAGAAGAACAATAAGAATGGGGAAAAAGATATCCGGCGCGCAGAAGAGGAAGAAGAAGAAGGAGAAAGAAGAGCTCGCCGCGGAAATGGAGCGGTTGAAGCTCGGACCGACGCCGCTTTGGACGGGATTGGTGTTGCATCACAAGGATATTTTTGTATCGCATGTGCTTCCGAAATTGAATAGGACAGATCGGTTTTTCTTTAAGAAGGTGAATAGAGAGAGTTGGGGTGTGCTTGCGTACGCCGGGGTAAACGTATCGAAATTAAATTGGGGTATTTACGAATGTTCATCCATTTCGACGCTGGAATTCGCGTGGAATCACTTTCCCTGGGGAAAGAAAGATACCGAAGGAAACGTGATAGATCAAGCCTTGTTTTGCGCGGGAGTTGCTGCAACGAACAAACTCGAGTTCCTCAAGTGGGCGAGAGAAGTGAAACAGTGCGAGTGGGATGAAGAGACGATTAAAGTGGCAGCATTTAAAGGTAATCTCGAGATGCTCAAGTACTGCTTCTCTAATGGTTGCCCTTGTGATAAAAAAGAGTCGTGCTTTCAAACTGCGAGTGAAGGACACCTCGACTGTCTTCGATTGCTTTTCGAAAAAGTGAAACCTTCGCGAGGTACGGAAAAAGAAGTAGTAATACAAGCAACATGCTTTGGTCACGTGGAGATCTTGAAATATTTCGTTGAAGAAAGAAAGATATCTGATGAGTTAAAGTTCGCCCTCTTGGGAGCCGCTGCAAAGTATGGCCGCCTCGATTGCCTTCAATACTTAGTCGAAGAGGCGAAAGCGCCTCTTAACAACTTGGAAGGCATCGCTAACGCTCGTTACTTCGAACAACGCGAGTGCGTAAACTACTTGCTCGAAAAAGGGTGCCCAGAACCAACGGACGAACAATACGCTGTGTTTGTCGAGCAAATCGAAGAAATGGAGCGATTGAGATTATAGATAGAGAGAAATACATGGAGAGAGACTTCGAGTGACGCCGCTCGCGAGAGAAAATTTTAGTTCAAAAATGTACCCACATCACAGTTGAGTTTTATTTTGATGCATTTTTACACAAAACAACACATCACAAAACTGTCACGCGTAGAAGAAGAAGAAGAAGAAGACGATAATGGCGTACAACTACAACGAAGGACGAGGTCGAGGACGAGGTGGTGGTGGTCGAACGAGTGGTGGACGAGGACGGGGCGGCGGCCGAGGAAGAGGACGAGGACGAGGCAGGAACTCCCCGGCGGCGGCACAAAATCAACAAACGAAGAAACCAACGAAATCGATAAAAAACCAGATGCGAGACGTCCAACGGATGCTCTCGAAGGCGAAGAACATGCCGCAAAAGTTGCGAGAGGAGAAAGAGCAAGAGTTGAAAGATTTAGAAAAAGCGCAGAAGGAAAATCTGCACGCGGAGAAGGAACGGAAATACGCGAAGAAGTACCACCGGGTGAAATTCTTCGAGAGAATAAAAGTGACGAGAAAGATGGAGAAGATTAGTAGAATCAAGGAAGACGAGCGAACGGAGAGAGAGAAGGAACAGTTGAAAACGTTGGAACGGGATTTAGAGTACGTGTTGCATTTTCCGAAACACCGGAAATACGTGTCGCTATTCAACGACGACGAGGACGATGAAGACGCCAAGACGCATAAAAACCGTAGACGAGAACGGTTTCGGAAGGAGATCAAGGAGATTTTGAAAGCGAAAGCGGAGTTGGGAGATGCCAACGAAGGCATCGTGGACGGCGACGATGAGAACGAAAAAGCCCGGACGAACGCTGTGAAGTCGAATGACTTGGATGGGGACGATTTCTTCTTGAATTCTGATGACGACGACGAGGATAGCGACAAAAAGAAGAAGAAGAAGAAAAAGGAGAATGGAAGTGAGAATAGCGGCAGTAGTAGTAGCAGTAGCAGTTCATCGTCAACGTCGTCAGATTCGGATTCAGACGAGAACGTCGATAACAACAAGAAGAATAAACCAGAAATGCCAGTGACGCGCGAACCGATATACATTCCACTCCCGAAAGCGAAACAAAAAGCGACGGAGGAAAAGAAGCGCCCGGCGGATGCGCCATTACGAACGCGAGCCGAAGGTGGTAGAAAGCGAAGGAAAAAGAAGTAATTTGATTCTATACATCTATCGCGCACATATACACAGCTATTATTATTGCTACTACTACTACTACTACTACTACTACTACTACTACTATTAATTTATATCTTCAATCGCTCGCTTTCCAAACCGCCATCGAGTGTATGCTCGCGCCGGCGTTTTCCCAATCCAAAGCGTTAAAAGATATCTTAATCCCAAGCATCTCGTACACGATGAATATTTGCACGCCAGTGCCGCCTTTACTCGTCGGTTCGCCTAATTTACCGACCACGTCCTTCGCGGTATCCTCCTCGAAATCGATACCAAAAGGCAACGAAGGCATTTTTCCTCCTTTTCCTCCTCCTCGAAAAGGAACAAAATCCGTTTTCGTTTCGTTGTACAGATGCACACAATCCACGCTCTCGCGGAGAAACTCCACGCTGAAACCGAGATCGGCGTAGTTTTCGTACAAAATCTCGCCGTTTTGAAACGATTTTTCGCTCGTCGGGTTTCCGCTTTTTCTTCCGCCGTTTGCGGTACCTCTCCACCGTTCGATGGTTTCTCTCGCCTCTGCTTTGTTTTTCCCGAGCAACAGCGTCCCCACGGATGATGATGAGAACAGGTCCTCCTCTTCTTCCGCGCGCGCGTTGATTATCGCGCTGGTTTTGGCGCCACCTTTTTCGTCCTCGTTCTGTCTCTCTTCTTCTTCTTTATCTGGACGCGTCGTCGTCGTCGCCATCCCTCTTTTTATGGCGAGGCAGTCCCTCTAACGAACTTTTTTCTTCATTTACTCACACGTTTTGCACGCGACGACACGCATCATCGAGGCGCAGCAGGAGCAGGGGCAGGAGCAACAGCAGCAGCAGCGGACCACGACGCTTCTTTTTTGCGTCTTTTTTAAAAGCGCCTCGACGATGAAGCAACCCCAGAATCAGAGGAGTTCTCCTCTGAACTGTGAAATCGTCGCCGTCGATGGTCGATATTTTCGAAAGCAATCAATCGATTCCTCCGAGCAAGGAACGTATTTGCGAGAGAAGAAGGAAGCGCGAGAGAACGCGAGGACGTTCGCGGCAGACGATAAAGGATGGCGGAACGATGCGGTGCTGAGAAAAAGAAGAGAGGAGGACGAGGAGGAGGATAAGAGTAACGGGGAAGACGACTTTGATGGTACGTCGTGATGTATATGAAACGTGTGTGTGGTGTGGAAATATATGACGCGTGATATTACAAGAGCGAATCGGCTTTCTTGGTTGGGTCGTCGGATAACTTTTTCCAAGCGTTCATGTTGAGTATCGTCGGGAAGACAATCATAGAATACGCGAGGAGCACGGATGGTTCGAACGGAAAGTCGACGAAGAGAGAACCCCATTTGACCAGAGCGGAGACTAAAGTGGAGACGAGCGCGAGCTTGAGGAGAAGGAACGCGTCGTCGGTTTCGAGGAAGGATGTCCCGGCAGATGGGGTTTGTAACGCTTTTGTTCCGGCGAGGACGGAGACCGCGTCGGCGTCGTCGGCGTCGTCGGAAGAGATACCTAATCGTTTGCCTTCTTGGTACATGCGATAGGCCGCGATGCCCATGGTGGCGTTACCGATACACGTTAAACCGGCTTGTAACGCGACCACGGAATTGAGAGCCGGGGAGTTGTAGAAGACGTGGAACGTGCACGCAGCTAAACCAGAAGCGTGGGAGGTAACCATACCCCACGTCAACCCTTTGTAACTCGGGCGTTTCTTTACGTCCGCGTAGTTCCAGATTAACGACATGGCGACGAGCCATTCAATCAACGAGGAAGCGTGGATGACCCAAGTTGGTAACGACAACGCGTTCCCTGGTTCGCCGTGTTTGGCGGACGCGATGAGGGAGGAGACGACACTGCCATCCGCAACATCCGCGATGGAATCCGTCGTCGCCGCGACGGCATCTGGAGAGGACGAAGAGACGAGCGCGGCGGCACCGACGACGAGCAACGTTAACCCTGCTAACGAGAACGTGCTGTTGATGTTTATCCTGTTGTCAGTACTACCGCCGTCGTCGTTCTCACTCCTCGCATCTCCCATACTTTTTCCGGTGCTATTTTCGCTATTAACGACAACACTATCAACGCTACGAAGAGTCGTCGTCGCCGTCGTCGTCAAATCTTTTTCTCGTTTCTCCTTCGCCTCTCTCTCGGCATCTCTCAAACCTTCTCGCATCCCCAGCACGATCAACAAGTTCGTAATCGTCAACAAACTCTCCGCACCGCCGTGCAACCAATCCACGTTTGCTAAAATATCCGAGTAGTGCACCTTGGCATAAATCCCAGCCGGTATCGTCGCAAAGACAAACACGAGTAAAAACTTGAACCCGAACAAAGCTCGCTTCGGAAACGCGGTCTCTGGTTTCCCAAGAAAGAAGAGAAAGAACAGGTACGGGAACAGAGAAGCCGCGAATAAGTTCGCCTCTAACGTCGTGTACTCCGCGTCCGTCACTCCCCACGGGTCCACGAACGCTTCCGTTTTGCGCTTCATTCGTCCTCCTCCTCGTCTTCGTCTACCAACAACAGCAGCAGCAGCAGAGGCAGAAACAGCACTTTGGTGAGTGCTCGTCGTAAACGCAAACGTTGCACGTTCTCTCAATTCGAACGACGAAGACGACGACGATACGACTCTCGACGCGGCAACCGCGACGACTGGCTTTATGAACGTCTCTCCTCTTCTTCGTATTCTTCTGCTCTCGTTATTGTTATTCTTCTTCCGTCTTTCTAATCCAATCGGGTTTCCAGATAACGAACCATGAAACGCGCTTTGGTATTGCACAGGTACACACGCAGCCATTATTTACTTTCGTAATATATACACACACACGCGCACACGCAGGCAGAGACAGACAGGTGCTCTCTGTCTCCTCGTCAAAGCGCGTTGTCTTGTTCGTTTGAGAAGATTTTAGTCGCGTTTTTAGATACGTTTTTTCCCGAAAAGTGCTTCACTCTTTTCCCGACGTCTGTCTCTGCGCGTGCACACAAAAATGAGCGGCTTCCTCATCGCGTCGTCGTCTGCGTCTGTGTTTCGTTCTGAAAAGAGCGGCGTTATTCGATCGAGATCTTCCGCGTTTGCTTCTTCCTCTTCTCCTTCTTCTCTTGGGAAAAAAGCAGCCACATTTTGCACTCTTCGATCTCTTCCGTCGTCGTCGTCGTCGTTCCGGTGTCGTCGTCGAGTTTCCGTCGGCGTCCGCGGTTCCTCCTTCGACGAGAACGAGAAGACCGGCGTCGACGAACAACAACAAGAAGAAGAACAACAACCGCGCGAATTCGACACTTTGAAAGAGCTGGAAAAAGACGTGCTCGCGTTCCAAGCGCAAGACTTGTCCAACCCGGAGAAACAGAAGCAACGAGAAAAAGATATGCAAAAAAAGCAGGGCGTGGACGCGTTCAAGGAAGGCGTCGATCAATTCTTACTGTACGATTTCTTCGTCATATTATTCATATTAGCGTGGTTAGTGTTTGGCGTGGGCGTGAGATTAGGGGTGTATAAGCAAGGATTGAGTTACGACGAGCCGGTGTTGGGGACGTGGTTGTTTCTGTGGCCGTTTTTGTTTCAGCCGCTTTTGGGAGTTCACATGTTGGCGACGTTGGTTTCGCCGTTGATCGGGAAGTTGAAGGAGAAAGGGATATTGGGCGAAGATGCTTGGCAGTGAATGATGATTTGGGCACATCTATGTAATGTATACGTATTTACACATCGCGTATTTGCGCGCGGCGTTTCTATTTCAGTTTCTTTTACAAAACTCGGAACTACTTTTTGTTTTCCTCAAACGGACCGTACAAATCTTCTCTTCCGGCTAACTTTAAGAAGCCTCGCGCGTTTTCGGCCAAATCCTTTCCCGCGCCGTAGAGACTTCCGCCTATTAATAGACACAAATTTTCATCACCGAACGCTTGCCGCATGGTTTTGACTCGCTCCATCGTCATGCCACCGCCTGGAGTGAGCACGATTGAAGGCATATTTTCTAAATCGCCGCGCTCGCATCCGGATTTAATTCCTAAACATTCATCTTTACTAAAGCCAAATCGTCCGCCAAATGTTGGGAAGATAGTCATATCGCAGCCTGCGATTCTTGGTAAAACTCCGAGTAAAACTTCGTGCGCAAAGCCTCGGACAGAATTTCTCGTGCCGCCGCCGAGCATGCTTCCTAGAATAGCTGGGTGCGCGATAATCGGCAGCTTGAAGGAATCGTCCGCCGCGAGTTCACGACAGGCATCTAATCCGGTGATACCTGGAATCATTAAGACGGCACCAACGCCTAAATCTTTAGCAGTAAATGCTCTGCGAATGATTAAATGCGCCGGGGCGTTGAGGCAGGGTGCGTAAACGCAACGTCTTCCGGTAATCGAATTGGCTCTTCTCACCGCTTCGGAACATTTCTTAACCCGTTCTTCAAACGGTGCGTACGGTTGGTCTGCTAGTCCGTGGTCGTCTTTGATTACATCGATACCGCCGAGTGCGAATTGATACGCAAATTCTGCTAATTCGTCCGCCGAAGAACCCATAGGCTTCAACGCAGTCATCAAAAGTGGGCCTTTATGAACGCCAAGCATCCTTCGCAAACCTACGGAGCCGAAGCGCGGTCCCGGATAATCTTTTAAGATGCAATGCGGTAGTTTGACGTCTACTACCATGACATCCTCTTTAATCGAGGTGTTGCCAAATATCACGTTTATGAGCTGCGTCAGCTCGTTTCCGGCGCAATCGGAGTGATACGAAACCGTCGCCTCGAACGCATTCTTATTCTTTTCGACGTTGTTCTTGGAAGGGCAATACGCGCGACTTTTCAAACACTTGGACGCTTCGCTCAATTTTTCGCATCTTCCAACGACGTGTTCGCGAATCCAGGTGCCCTCCGGAACGAGCGACTCGGGAAGTTCCACAGTCTGTTCTAAACAAATCTCTAGCGTAATTTTCTTGGCTTCTTCTTCATCTTTTGCTAGTAATAGATATTTCACTTCAAATCGATCGCAGAGTGAATACGACGATGACGATGGTACCGAAGCCGTGTTCGAAGTGGACGTTCGTAAACGTAAACTGTCCAAAACTGGTCTTTCGTGTATGCGCAACTTGTCGTTCAAAGCGATGTTTTTCAACTGCTTCGGCGAAGCCGAAAACATGTCCTCAAATGTCACAGGTAACGGAGGCGCTTCCGGTTTGTTTTCCATGCTGTGATACACGATATTCTCGGCGCTGGTATGCTCTCGTCCAACTGGTGTATTATGCGGCGTCTGTCCAATTTTTCTCAACGCCGCTGGACTCGCGAGAAACATATCCTCGAACGAGTTCGAGTGCTTCCCAGCGGAAGACGAAAGACCATCGTCGTCGTCCTTGCACGTGCTGATGTCGTCGTAAATCACCCTGGCAATCGAAGGTAACGGAGACGACAGCGAGGACTGCTCTCTCGATTTCTTCAACTCCGCCGGCGACGCCGAAAACATCGACGCGAAGCGAGAGACGTCTCGAATCTTTCCTTCGCCGTCGTCTGCAACATGTATTGGATATTCCTTTCTCGAAGACGAAGGAGAAGAAGAAATCTTCCGCAAGGAGGAGGGCGACGCGGCGAACATATCGTTAAAACGAGAGGTTAAATTATTCGTGGCGACATCGACGTCGTCGTCGTCGTTAATGTTCTCAGAGGGAGGCATCGCGCGTGTCTCTCTCTTTCGCTCTCTCTCTCGGATGCAAGCGCAAAGGTTTGAGCTTTTAGTGTGAGGCAAAAGTGAATTTTGTTCTTGTGTCTCGCTCACTCTCGCATATTTAATTAATGTTGCTTTTAATGTTGGTATATAATATTACATGTCTTTTGCCGTGTGTGTCTGTGTCAAATGTCTATTGTATAAGTGTACACTCCTCCTCTCTTTTTATTCGTTTATCTTTGTCTTTCTGTGAGGTAAGCGTCCAACGCGCGTTCAAACTCCCGCATGAAAATCGACTCTGCGTTTTCGCCTTCCTCGTCCAAGTCGTTCCAAAAACTGCCGTTGTTTGGAGACTTGTGCACTAACTCACCTCGCTCGGAGCGACAGGCGCAAATTGCAGTGGATGCTGCTTTGGCCACGAGTTTCTCCGCATCGGACATGCGCGTGGGTATGGAGCGCGACATGATGGAGGCGATGTCCGCCGGCGGAATATCCAGTTTAGATGCTTTTTTTAGGAGCATCGTGCTGATTTTCAACACTCTCTCGGAACTGGAGTGGAGTTCGATGTCGTTGTCGCGGAGGTATTCGATGTCCTCCTCCGCGTCGAGGGTCTCGATGTACTCTTTAGTGGATTCCGAGAAGGGTTGTTTCGTTTGCGGCCAAAACTCCCACTCGAAGCAAACGTCCTCCAGGGTGTGCGGGAGCGCGTAGCCGTGATCGATCGGGATCAAGGATACGATTTGGCCCGTAGTTTCGTCTTTTTTCACGAGGATATTTCCAGCGTTGCGATCGGTGTTCGCCAGGCGAATGTCCAGGACTGCAATTTTGTGCACTTCTTCCAAAGGGAACAAACTTGGTCCAAACTCCTCCGCCTCGGCGTCCGCTTTGATAAACTCTTGAATCGAACCCAGCTTTCCGCTGTTTTCGTTTTCTCGCTGAATAATATCGTCGTCGTCGCCGCTGAAAAAGACGTTCTGTTCGCTCAAATTTGCCAAGGAGGTAACTGGAACGCCAGAAAAGCCGTCGTGATCGAGTAAATACGCGGCGACTTCTCGCGCCGCGCCTTCGCCCACACGCGTACCTTTTCGCATGCCTTCACCCGGGGAGCTTTGAATAGCGGTTTCCGTATTGTTTATGTTGTTGAAGTTGTTCATCCAAGAATTTCCTCTTGGGTTGTTCTTTGCGAGTGGTTCTTCGTCTGCTGGTTTAAATACCGCCACAGTTTCGCCGACGGCGGACTTTAAAAAGTACGCGCCGCCCGTACCTCCCGAGGATAACATCGGGTGGACGCCCGCCAGTAATCCTTCTCTGGCCATGTCAAAACTCCCAATCGGTGTGATTGGTTGTTCCGGAGGAGAAACCGAGTCGATGGTCGAGTCTGATGAGCGTAAACTGTGTGAACGCATGTACGATCCACTTTGTTGGTGCGTTTGGTGAAAGCGATCGACCGAGGAACCAAACTGGTGGTTGTTTCCGTTGTAAGATCCCCAAGACAATCTAGGCGATTTTTGGTGGCTGCCGTTTCGGCTGCTACCGCCACCACTGTTGTGACTGTTGTTACTAATATTGATTGATTTTGAGATGGAATCGTATCCAGATCCATATGAACGCGACTCGCCGTTGTTGTTCTTGTTGTTGTTGCGCACGCCCCGAGGAATATTCATTGCGCCGTCGACGCTTTGGCGAACGGGAACGTGTGGTCTGAGTTCCAAAGTCGCACCCGCGCGAACACCGTAGTTGGATAAGGGCCCGTCTTTCAACGCTTTCGCCCCGTAAAACAAATCCAACTGATTTTGTCCTCCGTTATCTCCAGATCGCGCGCCTAAAGAGGAACTAAGCGCGGAAATCTTCCCTCTCAAACTCTCCGCGGTTTCGTCCGCTTTCAGATTCAACTCGACGTCGCGCGATCCGTGCATCTTTACCGTGACATTTTGCGCGTCTTTCTTCACGTAAAAATGCAACGTCGTGTTGTGTGTGACGTTTTCGTCCATCAATCGTCTCGAATCCGCCAACTCTCTTCCTTTCAAAAGAACCACCGACTCCAACTCTTCGTCTTCGTTCACGGGCGCTAACTTACTGTTATTCATCGCAGTCGTTTTCGGTGGAGAAGTCGAGTTCTTGCTCCCATTTGTAATCATTTTGTTTCGATTTCGCATCATTTTCATCGTTTCTAACGTGTTCGCTTCTTCGACGTACCTTTTCAAATCCCCGATGGTTTTCGTTTCGTCCAAAGGCAACCAGAAATCTCTCTCGATGACGTTTCCAGTCGCGTTATCCACCCCAACTGCGGCTTTAATGTGGATGTACGATAAATCCGAGAGCTTCACCATCAGTTTCCTGTATTCTTTCGGGTCGTCGAACGTATTGTTTTCTTCTTCTTCCGTATCGTTTTCGTTGCTTTGTTTTTCTTTCTGCGCGGCGTTGCGCAGCACCTCCGCAGGCAACACCAAGTTCACTTTGTTGCCGTCGTCCTCGTCGTCTTCGTCTTCATTGTTTCGTCCATTACTATTACTATTACTACTAAACCTGGACTTGCCTCCTGTGGTAGTGAACATCTTCTCTGGCACTCTCTTAATCCCTTCAGCTTTCGCTCTCAACGTCATGCTCGTCACGATCCCTCGTCCCCGCATCACGTCGATCGGTTCGTTGTTCCCGGTCGCCAACATGACTTTAATATCCGGTTTCCCGATGCGTTTCGAAAGCGACCGAGGCGTCATCAACTCCTCCGTATCCTTCTTATCCACATCTGAACCACCTTTCTTCGGTGTCATCGGTAGCGCCATCACATCAAACTCTTCTTCTTCTTGTTTTTCGTCATCCTCTTCTTTTTCGTTCGTCGTGCCCTCGTTCGTAATCGTCGATGACGAGGCATTCGTCCTCGCGCTGCTGATCCTCAACGCTCTCAACGCTTCCACTTCGTTCCTCGTCGTCCCGCTGCTGTTGTTCACGTTAAAGCCATGCACGCGCTCCGTCGGCTCTTTACTCGCCGAGTTGGTGTTCGAACTACTCGGCGAACGCATGCGCAGTATTTGCGTCGCGTTGTACTCTTCCGTCGTGGTCATTCTGTTTTTCGATCTCTCTCTCTCCTTTTTCCCCGTTTTTTCTCTCTCTCTCTCTCTCTCTCTATCCTTTTCGCGCGTACGCACACGCTCCCCTTCGCTGCTCCGCGCGCGAACTTTCTCTCGCTCTAAAATCACTCTTTTCTTGCGCTCAAATATACGCTCGACGCCTTTTCACGACACCACGACGCCTCTCGTATTCGCGTCGTCTCGCGTTCTCTCGAGCGGCAGTGCGCGCGCGCTAAAAAGAATGACGCAGAAAAAATGAGTTAGTTGGGTGCCTTTTGAGACCACCGGAAAAAAGAGGAAAATTTTCAACTGTTTTGCCTAAAAATCTGTTGCGAGACACCTCTTGTTTCACGTTGTTTGGAAACAAGACATCACACAATTTTTTTGTTCTCCCTTCTCTCTTTCTGTTGTTCTACTACGTGTTGCCTTTTTAAAATGAGCTCCGCTGCTCACGCGTGCGCTGCTGCTCGGGGGTTTTCGATGGTGGTGTCGTTGAAGAGTGGTGGTAGTGCTGGTGGTACTCGCGGGGGCAAAAGCAGGAGCAGATGTCAAAATTTTGGGAAAATGGCATCCTCGATGATTTGGAGCAGCCGTCGCGACGACGATTGGAGACGAGGACGATTCAGACGACGAGGACCACGGCGTGATGTTTTTACTATTCTTCGGGCGAAGAAAGAGGAAGACTTCGTGAAGGAAAACGTGGACAACGCGGCGAAGGTTTTAGATTCCATCATAAAAGAAACCGTGGAACAGATATTCGTGGACGAAGTTTCCGAGGAAGTGTTTGAGGAGGTGGACGAATTGAGCAACGACGACGAATCCGAATCGGCTTCGAAATCGTTCGAGAGAGAAAAAAGACGAAGGAAAGAGATGGAAAAAGAACAAATGCGCGTGAGGATATTAAAATCGGTGGTGAAATCAAAGTTTAACGAGTTAGATGGGACGTTTTTATCCGTGCTAGGGGCGTATATTAAGCAAGCGGAGATGAAAGACGACATGCCGTTGCTCTCGCTTTTGCAAGCGATTAAGGAGGAGACGTTGCAAGCGGTCACGGTTGAGATGCAACCGGAGATGCAGGTGGTACAATTAGTCGCGCGGTTAATGCGAGCGGAAGATAGAGCGGAGGTTTTAAAGATTGCGCATAAAGGCGGTGGACGTGCGAAGTGCTTGAAAGTGTACGATGGGGTAGTCGAAGATCCCACCGCAGAAGAAGAAGAAGGAAAGGACAAAGAGGACGAAACGTCGCGAGAAGATTACGTACCAAAAGCGGACATCGACGAAGTCGAAAGAGCGGCGGCACAGTTGTGCGACGAGATGGAGTTGAGAGAAGTTGTGCCGTCGTGGGATTTGTTGTACCAAATTATTCTGGCGAGAGAATCCGCGAGACAAATGTCTCCCAAATCGGACAAGTTGGGCGTGTACTCCGAGATTGTCGTTTCGGGAGCGTTTGCGCCTTCAGAGTTGCCGAAAGCCGAGGCGGCATTGATTCGGAAACTCGTACAAACCGACGATGCGAATAAACGACGAGAGATGTTGTTCGAAGCCATGGAATCCGCGCGGATTGAAAACGAGAAAGCATCCGAAGAAGCGAGGAAACAACACGAGGAAGGGAAAATTAAACTCACGAAAACCACTCGCGGATTTAACGAAAGAGAAGAAGAAATCACCGACGAAGAGTTGATGCTAAAAGATTTAAGGCCGGGGAGAATGATTGATTGTTTGATCAATTTACGGTGTTCACTTTTAGACGACGAGAGGGTGAAGGAGAGAGGCGAACAGGCAGTCGTTGCGGAGAGAATGGCGGTTATGTATTTCGAAGTGTGCGATCTCGTGTTGAAAAACGCCAACGGCGGCATTCTCCCAACGAATAGAAGTAGTAGTAAAAACAATAGCAGCGCCTCAGGAGGGGGAGCCGCGGGTGCGAGATAGTGTATGCGTGTTAATTCTAATGTGAGCAACGCAATGTAGATATGTGTACAACAATTTATTTTAATTTTCGTCCTCGTCGTCGTCGGTGCTTCGCATCCGAAGCGCGTCGGCGAAACTTTCCTCGGCGATTTTACCCAATTCTGATTCCTCTAAAGAAGACCCGGCTAAGCTGCTAGTGTTGTGTGAGCGTCTAAATCCTTGCATCAATCGATGATTGGCTTCGTTATTCTCCAATCTATCTTTTGATGTTGGCGACGACGGTTCGTTCGCGCTATTACTATTACTCGCGCTATTCACCGCCAATCCAACTTTTGCTAAAACATTCGACACGTCGTGCGCCGACGGCGCTTCTTCAATTTCCTCGGCTTCAAACGATGAGTTACTATTCGATCCCGCTCGTCTGCTTTGTTTACTCCCGAGGGAAGATAAAGCGCTATTCTGTGGCGACAAACTCGGACCACCGCCTTCCTCGTGCTTTTGAAACTCGGAAAGTAATCGAACTGATTTCACTCTCTTCGGCGATATGCCGTGCAAGTTATCCGCCATCGGTTTCTGCTCGTCTTCTGCGACTAAACTTTGTAAATGCGTGAGAACCTCCAACGATAACGACCGTTCAACGGTACCCTTCACCTTCGTTTGGCCTTCGGCTAACTTTTTCGACGCCGGACTTGGTTCCGGCGTCCGACTCTTTGGCGGTTCGTCGCCGAAACAAACGCACACCACGGAGATGTTATCCGCGCTGTGCCGTCTCAACGCTTCGTCGGCTAATTGTTTTGCAGCTATGTTTGGGTCGTTATTTACGAGCAAGGATTTCCGCGCAAAATCTACCGCATTTTGTGACGAAAATACGTCCCATAAACCATCGCACGCTAAAATCAAAAACTCATCGTTCTCGACGTCTATTTCCCACGTATCAATTTCCGGTTCCGCGGTTAACGGCCCAGGCTTACCGGTCTCTTCGTCTCTCTTTAAACCTTCAAAGTGCCAATCCCCAAAGGCTCGACTGACGCCTAATAAACCGTTGACGTATCCATCCTCGATAAAGCCGCCCGCTTTCTTTATCCTTTCTTCCTCGTCCTTGGAGGAAGGTTTTTGGTCGCGAGTCAAATCGTGCGCTATTCCGCTTCTGCTCACCACACACCTGGAATCTCCGGCGTTCGCGACGATTAACTTACCATCGAATAAACACGCGGTACACGCGGTCGATCCACTCGTCTCCATATCCTCCTCGTTCTCATCGTCTTCCAAAAACCCATCTTTCCTCTTCGGCGTCTTGTGCCTCGTCGCTTCGTAAAAATCCAAATCCGTTCGCACGTAAGCTTCGATCAACGCTTTATCCACGTCTCCTCTCTGGAAGTTCGGATCGTTCAAAACGTTTTCCACCAAGTGCTCTTTCAAATACAGCGCGGCCCCAGTCCCTCCGTGACCATCAAAAACGCCATAAAAAGACACCAACTCTTCTGAATTCGCCACCGTCCTGTTTTCAATCACCACCGTCGCGTCTTCCATAAACTCTCTCACGCCGAGTTCCGCGTGCTCGCCCGAACGCAAGTTCGGCGTCGAAGGGCGACTGGACGAAGATTTCGCGCTCTGTCCGCCAGGCGTGGACGATCTCGGGGGGAAATGACTGTGATTCGTACTACCGGCGTAATTTTGATGTTGTCGTTGTTGTTCGTCCTCGTCGTCGTTTTCGACAACAATTCCTTCTTCTTCTTCTTCTTCTTCTTCTTCTTTTTCGCTTCTCGTCGCATTCACCCCATCGGTGTCTCCGTCAAACGATGCCGCCTCCCGGGCAAACGGCGATTTCGGAGGTCGGTGCATTCTTTTTCTTCTTTCTCCTCTTCTTCTTTACCTTCTTCTTCTCGTCGTTTACGTCGCGTTCAGAAAACGAGAAGAAGCGCAGTTGCAGGTAAGTTTTATAGGAAATTGCAATTCCCGAATTCCGCTTTAAAATGTCTCCCTCTTTCTCCTTCTCTCTCGCTCTCAAAAGGTGGTCAAATAGTAAAGAAAAGTACGCGCAACAAGAACAACAACAAACGCGTTTTGTAGCGCAACACAAATGCCTCTGTCTTCTTCTTTTCTTCTCTCAGTGCGTGAGTATATGTGACGCGTCTCGATGACAGAAAGAGAGAGATGAATTTTTTCTGTGGTTTGTTTAATTGAAGGAAAAAAGACAAGACATTTGAGAGAGAGAGAGACGGACGTGTGTGAGCGCGGCGGGATGTTCTCACCATCGTCTCATCGTCTCATCGAAAAAGCGAGAGTCTTTGCTCACGTCGAGAAGAAGAGTGTTTGTTGCGTGTGTTTTGTGCGTGTGTTTTTGTGCGAGTTGTGTAGAGCAGCAGCAGCAGCATGATCGTGATTATCGTCGTCGCGGAATATCTCTCATATCTCTCTCTCGAGGACCAGCAGCGCTTTCATCATCATCATTCATCATCACCGAATCATATCTTCAATCGTACTTCTCTTGAATACCTCGCACGACTTCGCAATACTTCTCCATCGCGGTGCCTTTCCCGCTCCCTTCTCTCGATTTCCACGCGTCCCATTTCGCTTTCCCTTTTAAGTCAAACATCCCCGGGCGTTCTGTGTTGCAATCCCCCACCGTGGCTTGTTTGAACCATCCGTACAGTTCGAGCTGTTCGTCGTTCGTGCACTGTTTGTATTTTTTCACGAGCTCCGCGTGGGTTTGGAATTCACTTTCCGTGACTGGCATTGTTAGTAGTGGTAGTGCTGTTGTTGTGTTGTTGTCTCGCGTACCGACCGAGCCGAGAGATGACGACTCTCGCGCGTTCTCTGTTTTTATATAAATGAAGTTCCCGCCTTGGGGGAAAAATGAGTTGACATGTCTTCATTCCATCTTCACGCGTGACGAAGCGCGCACAACAACAGCAACAACAACAACAGCAACAACAACACCAACAACACGCGCAAAAACGCAAAAAGCGCGAGAGAGGGGTTCAATAACGACGAAAATTTCTTCTCTCTTCCGAGGATGCCACCACCAAAACCACCACCTTCATCATCGTTTCCTCCTCCTCGTCCACCTTTTCAACCGCCTTCAGAACCGAAGTCGCCTCCTCCTTTGATGCCGCGTATGCCGCCGCCGATGATGCCTCCGGCACCGATAGGCACGAATGCCCCGGATTTAGACGTGAACAGCGCGTTCGCGTACGTGGTGTTCACCGTAGCGACCGTGTTTATTATTTTGTACAGCGTATATCTCGCGCTGATACGAGAGGATGAAGAAGAGGAAGACGTTGAAGGAGGAGGAGACAGACGACGAGGCGGAGCGAACATCGACGAGGACGACGAGGACGACGACGAGTACGGTGACAGAGATGATGAAAGCACGAGCACAGTGGCAGCGAAAAGTAGCGCTGTTTTTAGTAAGTTATCGAACGAATTGAAAGAGACGATATCGGTTGGAAACGAACGAGTGAAGAAGAGCGCGAAGAATATCGCGTCGGCTTGGACGCGACGAACAGAAAGAAGAGAGACGACGAACACGCCGATGTCGTTTATGGGGGCGTTGTTTGGAGAGAAGAAGAAGAAGAAGAAGAAAAGGCGAGAGGAAAGTTCGTTGCTCGATTCTTCTTCTCTTTCGAGCGATGAAGATGAGGATGAGGAGGATGAAAACGTAGAATCGATGTTGTCGGTAAACGAGGAGGATTTCTTTGAAGAAGAAGAGGACGAGGCGATGTGGGCGCCGTATTTTCATCAAGAAGGAGAACAGTCGAGAAGAGTCGTCGAAGATAACGTTCGCATGAGCAACAATAATAGCAGTAGGACTAGAAAAAACAACACTAGTAACCTCCACGGAGGTTTGTAAAAATATAATCACGCGCTGGTAGTACACGGAAAATTTACGCAGAGCGCCGCCTGAACGCGCACCCGAAAGACGACGATTTACGACTAAAATTTACATATCTTTAATCTCATCAATCTTTGCAACTTTCCTCATCTCTCGGTGTTCTGTTTTCGGGCACATCATCTCTTGCCAATTCATAGCCACCATCGTCGTTTTACACCTCTTACACTTCGCCCGAACGACCCCTAATGGATTTTCGTTCGTCGCTAAAACCAAACTCCTCCCCTCGCCCATCGCGAGTACTTTACATCGAACCACATCTCCAGGCACGAACGATTCCTCCATTATAACTTTATCTATTTCTGTTTTTCTTACGTCTTGTTGCCTCACGATGCCGCTAAACTCCGTTTTCAAAGGTTTCCCGTCGCACACGAGGACGTCGAACTGCGCCATCTTTTCTCGAATTTTCGTGCACTTCGCAAAGACAACATCGTTCACCTCGGGTAATCGAACGCGCACGTTTTCGTCCTCGATTTCCTCCCGGTTCAAAACTTCCACCACTCTTTTCCTCTTCTTTTTTGTCTTCTTCTTCTTCTCTTCTTCGTCGTTCTCTTCGTCCTCGTCCTCCTCGTCAACCGCCAAAACGTCGTCTTCGAAAACGTCTTTGACATAAATCTCCCCAATTTTGCTCGCTCTTTTGATGCCGTTTTCGTCTCTGTACGCCCCGCTTCCACACTCGATTTCTTCAAAATCTTCTTCAAAATCTTCTTCTCCATCTTTTCCTTCGGGAGAAGAAGAAGAGAGAAGACGAATTCTGTCCCCCGGGAACACCAACACCATCTTTACTCTTAGTGTAGTCTTTTCGTCTTGAAATTCTTCTTCTTCTTCTTCTTGAAAGAATTCTTAATTATTTCTCAAAAACATTTGTAACCCTAAATATAAAAAAAGTTTGTTCCGGGTGCTCAAATTAAAAAAACCCACGTGGCGACACGAGAGAAACTCTTCTCCTTCGTTCACCGTTCGCCAGAGGTGTAGGTTTTCAAAAGTTCGTTAGAAATAAAAAGAATAAAAGGAGGTATCCGTAATTCACTCGAGAGACACTTTACTCGCGCAGAAAACAAATACACACGAGACAAACGCACACGTTTAAAATCACACACACGATGATGACGACGATTGCCACCACCACTGTGAACAACAACAGCTTCAAAACTTTCAAAGCGACGAGGACGAATTCAAAACGTTTGTCTTCTTCTCGCATTAAAAATGCATCGTCAAAGTGTCTTTTGGAGAACAGAATTACGATGAGAAAAAGGAATTCAATTCTGTCCAAGACGACGACGACGAGGACGACGAGACTGAATGTCGTTTCCGCGAACGCGTCTTCTTCCTCTTTCGAGCAGGAACAAAATAATTCCGCCGCTGATGTTTTTGTGAGCGAAATGGAGTCGTCTCAAATTGTTTCTTCTCCCAAGAACAAATCGAAGCTCGCTTTGGTGGCCACCACGGCGGCGTTGAGTTTGTCCGCGTTCGCGAAACCGGCAGCCGCGGCAGCCGCGGCGGCGATTGCAGTCAACGCCGGCGATACGGCGTGGATCTTAACGTCCTCCGCGTTGGTCTTGTTCATGACTATTCCAGGATTGGCTGCGTTTTACGCCGGTTTGGTGAAGAGAAAGAACTTGATCACCGTTCTCGGGCAGTGCTTCGCGTTGACGTGCATGATGACTATTATTTGGTTCGTGTGCGGGTACTCGATGTGCTTTTCCACGGCGGGGTTGTTCGGTACCGCGGCGATGAAAGAAGGCGCGACTGGTTTGTCTGCGTTTATTGGCGGCTTGGACAAGATGTTCTTAGCCGGCGTTGGACCGGCGAGCATGCACGAAACCATTCCGGAAATTTTGTGGGTGCTGTACCAGTGCACGTTTGCAATCATCACGCCGGCGTTGATGGTCGGGTCCATGGTTGAGAGAATGAAGTTCAACGCGGTTATGTGGTACTGCGCCTTGTGGTCGTTCGCGGTGTACTTTCCCGCGTGTCACATGGTGTGGGGCGGTGGCGGCGGCTATTTCGCCGATTTGGGCGTCTTGGACTTTGCCGGCGGCATCGTCGTGCACATCACGGCCGGTATCGGCGCGTTGGTAGCGGCTATCAAAGTCGGTAAGAGAAAAGAAATGGAAATGACGGTCGGGAACTTGGTGCTGACGTTTTTGGGTACCGCGATGTTGTGGGTCGGCTGGTTTGGATTTAACGGCGGTTCCGCGTTATCTGCTGGCGCCAACGCCGCGTTCGCGTGCATGGCGACGCAAATCGCCGCGGCCACCGCCGCGGTCACGTGGACATTATGGGACATCAAAGAGTTTGGTAAAGCGTCTGTTTTAGGCACTTGCACTGCCTCTATCGCAGGTTTGGCGACTATCACGCCGATGGCTGGTTTCATCGGCCCGAAAGGCGCCTTTTTAGGCGGCATCGCCGCCGGTATCATCTGCCGCTTTTTCTCCACCACGGTGAAGGAATACTTTGGTTACGACGACGCGTTGGACGTCTTTGGCGTCCACGGCGTCGGCGGTTTCTTGGGCACCATCATGCTCGGTATACTCTGCCACCCAGTCTTGGGCGGCTTCAACGACGTCCCCATGCTCAAACAAACCATCGTCCAAGTCTACGCCGCCGTGGCGACTGCCGTGTACACCGCCGTCGCCTCGTACGCGTGCTTGTTGGTGACTGAAAAAATCACCGACGGTTTGAGAGTCCCGCCGGAAGCGGAAGCGTCCATGCTCGGTTTGGACGAGTACTCGCACAAAGAAAGCGCGTACTCGCCGATGAAATAAACGACAATAATGAGAGATTTATAAATATACATACATATTAAGGTTTTAATACACATCAAAACGCTATCATAATACTACGGTGTTTATGCATCACATCACAAGTAATCCTCCGCTTTCTCGCCTCTCTTTTCGCACTCTTTCTTAAACCGCGCTTGCACCGCACCGTAGTTATTCTTATAAATGTAATCCGCGTTGCCTTCTTTCGTCGAGGTATCTATCCCCCACTCCGACATTTTCTCTCGCGCGATTTTCTCGTTCCCGTCTAACCTGCTCATCCCTAACGTCTGTGGGATTCCCCAAACGACCATGACGCAGAGAAACCCCAACGCGGCTGGGTTTAAATCGAAACCGAGGAGGTCTTGCGTCGCTCGCACTTTTTGGAAATTTCGTCGTCTTCCTCGCGCGGACACGGACGAAGAAGAAGCGCACTTTCGAGTGCTTCCAACGCTCGGAGATGATGAAGAAGAAGGGATAACGGCAGCGCAGAGTGGTGCTGCTGAGGACATCGCGTGTAAGTGTGTGTGTGTCGTGTAAACAGAGTGTCTGTGGTTTTATAAAAAGAGTGAAGATATTTCCCGAGAGAGAGAAAGAGAAAAGATAGTTTTGGGAGAGTCAAAAGCGCGTATTCTATGGTATCATTATTAGTATTATTCCTAGTTTGCTATTCCTTTACCTTCACTCAAACGCGACTTCACCGCACTCTTTTTATTATCTACAAAACTCGCATCGTTAGTGTTAGTAGTATTGTCGAGGAGCAAAGCGTCTAAATCAACCACCGAGGGCGGTTGGAATAAAATCTCGTACGAGCCGACGTGTCGAATTTTATGTCTCGAGTGGCCGCGGTTGCCGAGGATGAAATCGAAGACGTTCAAGTAGTTGGAGCGGAAGGATTCACGCTTGCGGTCGTAACACATGCATATGGTACCGGCGGCAAACGCGAAGAGGAGGACGTCCAGTCGTTTGTCTTTCCAGGATTTAGGGATGTATCCCCAGGAGAGCATGGAGATGACGACGGATTCCAAGGATTTGTCGAGACAATACGTCGCGAGTTCACCGCGGCGGGATTTTTTTTCTATGAACGTCGCCGCACCAGCGAGTGGGACGCCACAAACTAAGGTCGTTGGCGTGACTTTTTTCGTCAAACGGCCGAGCACGTCCGGACCTTGCCAAGCCAATGCGCAATACACGGTTAAGAACAACGACGACCGCGCGATGCCGGCGAAAAGTTTGCCGAGCAACTTGGGATCTTTCAACAGTTTCTCTCGGTGTAAGAGAATCGCAGGGAAGACGTAAATCGGAACGTGGCTGATGAAAGAGGTTCCCCACGAGTTTTTTACGAACGCGAGAAAATGCTCGATTGGATTCGCATCGTTCATGAAAAACTTCCTGTACACGGCGTCTCTCGAGTACGGGAGTTTTACTCCTCCTCCTTCTCCTCCTCTTTGAATCGCTCTCAACATTTCGTCTTTTTTCGCCGCGCTCAACGACCCAGTTTTATTCAACACAATCGCCGTTCTCTCACAATACTCGCGAAACATCTCTTCCCCTTTGCCTTCTGGATCGTTTTCAGGTAGAAAACACAACTCTCTCAACGCTTCCACCTGCCTTTTCGTCTTGCCGCAGTGTCGATCTAAAAACGCGCCGTACGCGCCTCTCACCGCCTCTGGTTTCAAAATAAAACACCCCAAAATAACTACCGCACTGCCCGTCACCACCGCCACGTCCGCGTGTTCCCAATTCGCCACCCGAAATAAACTTCTGACCCGTTCGTTCTCACTTTTCGCGCCTACCCGACTCATCAACACCAACGCCTTCAGCGAAAGATACGACGCCAACGAATAGTTCGGCTTCGCGCCGGCCAAGAGAAAACTCGGCGACGCCACCACCCCAGATACGAACGCTCGGTACCGTTTCGTCTTCTCCGCGCCAAACTTCCACGCGAGAACTTCGTCCGACGTCACGTACGCGCCCGCGAACGACCCCACGAACACACTAAACTTCACCGCGTCTTCAAACGCCTCTCTCGCTTTCAACTGTTCTCTCGTCGTTTTTCCTCGCAAATATCTCGAGAGCACCGCGAACACGTTCACGCCGCCTTTCAGGGTCAACCCGGTGAACGCGCCTCGCTTGATGCTCTTCGTAATTCTCTTCCGCGCTCGAGTTTTCTCCTCTTCTTCTTCTTCTCCTCCTCTTCTTCTCGACGCGTAAAATCTCTCCTTCTGTTCCAATTTGTACGTTTCGTGTTGCTCGTCGTTTCCCATCAGAGACGCACTTTTCGGCGGTTTACCGCCGCCGAATAGTACTCCTTTTCCCATTCTTTCGAAAAATACGCGCGTTTTCTTCTGATGTTGGTGGTGTTGTCGTTGTTGTCGTCGCGCGCGCGTGCACGTCTTTAAAAGTGGAGAAAAAACGTATCTCGTAAACTTAAAGAGAGTTCGTTATAAAAAGTTCTCTCCACGCGCGCGCAGAAAAGAGAGAGAGAAACAACTCGCGGAAGAAGAAGAGGAGTGCATTTTCACCATGGACGCGGCCGCATTCAGCGCACTTTCTCGCGAGCTCTGCTCTTCCTCGCTCTCTTCTCACGAGAAGACGACTCTTTTCATAACAGAAGTCGCATCCAAGGAGAAAAAAATCTCGTGCGAACAACTCGGGATGTGTTTGAAGAACATCTTATTCGTCAACTTCCGCTTGCGATGTTGCACGGAAACGGCGACGTACATCACCGACTGGGAGAAAAACAGAGAGGATTTGAAACGGTTGGTGAAAAAGTGGGAGTTTACAGATTTCGAAGAGGCGATCGAGGAGGAGAGGAAAAGGAGCGGAGGTCAAGGTGGTGGGAATATACCCGGAAAAGGAGGAGAGGGCAGAGAAGAGAAGAATAATCGAACTTTAGCGGCGTGGAGCAGGAAGATCGAGATGGAGGAAAAGGACGAGGAGGACGAGGACGACGCGACGACGCTGCCATTGGCCGTGGAGGAGAGGAAGAGCGGTGTTAACGGAAACGGATATAACAACGAGGAGGAGGATTTGAAACAGAGCGCGAAAGAAACGGACGATCCAACCTGGATGAAACCGATGAACGCGTACGAAACGAAAACCGCCGCGCGATTGACGGAAACGAAGAGGGTCGGCGTCCGGTACGAACACTTTGATAAAAAGAAGAACGTGCCATTGGTCGAGTTACGTGTGGAGAGGGACGTGCCGACGTTTAGAGAGGATTTCAATACGATCGCGTACGACGAGGATTTCACAGGGGATGTTATTTTGGACGTGAAGAACGAGTTCAAGACTAAAGGAGGCGTGAAAGTTTTTTTGAAATGTAACGAGTATGGGCACTGGGAGAGTGGGTCGGGAAAACATAGGAAAACACACACGAGAAGGAAAACGAGCTATTCGAAAGAGTTCAATTTGTTATCTTTGGAGGACCAAAATCGAACATTTCGCGAAGGAGAGAGAATAGTATTACGGTTTAAATTTGATGAGATAATCGATGCACCGAGCTTTTATTTCGGCGGAGGTAGGACAACGTGCTACGTAAAGTGGCAATTCGGCGTGTATCTCGATGTAGATTATGGTAATGCATTTAAGAATGCGTTCGGAAGAGACGTTGATTTTAAATGCGATTGTCATCACGTCGGGAAATATTTATCTATTTCTGCCAACAAGCACTTGGGAACACCAACCGACCGCAAAATTTCCGTCTCTGTTCCTTCTTTCATGTGCTGCGGCGGTTCCAAAAACGGAGATCTTGAAGGCCGCGTGTGGCTCGAACGCGATCACTTTTCTGTCGCCGATGACGTGTGGAGAAACCAAGCTTTACGCTCCGCGTTGCAAATGCAATTGAAAAACAGCAGTAAAAAAGAAATCCAAAACGCGCGATACGAATTTCGCCGCTCTATTTCCATCGCCGGGCACTGTTTTAGCGACTACGTCGTGTCCAGCGGGTATTTTCCGCAATCTTTTCTTAAACCTGAAATGATGAGCTTTGAAAATTTTAATTTTCAGTTGTCCGTGACGGAGCAAGGAGGATTGAGTTTCGCGAATCAAGCGACCAGTCCTCCCACGAATTACGCCAGAATTGAGTGGAAGCTGGTGGTTATATTCAAAGTGAATTACGCGTTCGATCCGAAAATTGTTTTTCCGATAACGCTGTGTTCTCGATTTGTCGCGTGAGCGTATTTTTCAAGGAGTATTATGATAGTAAGCAATATGTTAATAGCTCCCATAAAAAACCACTCGCAATTCCATTTTTGTACAAAAAGAAACTCACAAATCTCTCACTCTCAACAAACGCGAAATGACATCGACGACGACATGCTGCTGCAAGTTGCTGCGCTGAGAAACAACACCAACAGCGGGGATATCCGAGGAAACAGAAAAAGCGACTTTGGCTTTTCGGTCTCTTTTTTTGATGCGAGGAAGAAGAAAAACAAATACAGTTACGTCTCGATGAGAGCAAAATCGTCGTCGGATAAAGACGTCGACCAAGTGAACATGTTCCGGAATTACGAGCTCCGGACGATTGCAAAACCGAAAACGACGTCGCGTTTACCAACTGTTCTGGTGTTGGGACACCTCGGGTCCGGGAAAACGACTGTGTTGAAACACGTTTTGACGCAAACGCAGAGCGATTTGAAGGTTGTGGTGGCGGTGAATGACTACGCCGGCGTGAACGTGGACGCGGAGTTGGTGAAGCGAACGTTGAAGGACGATAATAGTCGCGAGGAAGTGATGGAGCTGACGAATGGGTGCGTGTGTTGTTCTTTGAACGAACAGTTTGAAAAAGACGTTTCAAATTTGTTGAGGAGAGATCAAGTGGAAGCGGCGGAATATTTGTTCGTAGAGACGAGCGGGATTGTCAATCCGACGGATTTGGTGATGAGTTTAGATAAAGCGTTCGGGAAGTTTGCGAGGATACGATTGGATTGCGTGTGTTGCGTGGTAGATGCGGAGGTGGCGGAGAGAGGAGGACCGGAGTATGAACGCGAGGCGTGGTTTGCGCAGATTCGAGCGAGCGACGCGGTGTTTTTGAACAAGGTGGATTTGCTGGACGGAGACGAAAGGAGAATCGAGTCGGCGACGATGAACGTTCGAGAGGCGTTCGGGAAGACGAACATAAATGGCGACGACGACGATGTTGACTTGGCGGTGAAAATAGTTCCAATCGAGCGAGGGAAGATTAACATTGAAAGCGTCATCGACGCGCGGTACGATATTTTTGAACCGGAAGGGAAGCAAGGCACGGATTTGAGCAGCGCGAGGAAACGTTTGGTGGTGAACGATTACGGGGAGTCGTTAAGTTCGTTGGGTAAGCTGCGCGTAAATATGTCCGATAAGAAATCTAGTGGTGGTGGCCCTTTACAACTTGGGAGACACTCGAGGACGTTCAAGACGTCGTTTGCTTCAAGCGGAAACGAGGATACCAAAGATGCGGTCGATTTTGAAACTTTAGAGATGATTGATTTCGTCCAGTTCCAACGATGGATACGGAAATCAAACGTTGCGAGAGCAAAAGGTATGGTCCGTTTCGCATCCGTAAACGGTCTGTGGGACGTTTCGGTCTCCGGCAGAGGACGCGTTGAGGTGACTCTAGTGAGCGGAGTAGAAGCTAAATTCGCGTTACCGGGTAGTAGATTAGTCGTCATCGGGAATCAATTAAACGTGGAAGACGAGATGTCCGCGATGCGAGCTCTCGTTGATAATAGCAGAGTAGAGAATAGCGACAAAAAACGACGGCGCCGCGACAAAGTGCAAAGTATCGTAGACGTGATGAAATCGGACGACCGCTTTGAAATCGACGACGACGAGAACGACCCGCTCGTTGAAACCATGAAAGAAGAAGGCATCGTTCAATTTCGTTTAGTTGGCGCGAGAAACAACGGCTGGACCGTCGAAACGCTCGAGCGTACGCACGGTGTAGATTTAAACTCGCTCAACGCGTCCTTCGCGCAAAAATACAACGCGATGACCGCGAGCGAGTTTCAAAATTTCACTTCTTCGTCGGAAGACAAAAAATGGGAACCGAAGTTACTGTTGGCGAGTGCAAACGAAAGTGAAGCTCGGCAGACGCACTTTCGCCAACCGATGGTGACAATAAAAGTGCGCGTGTTGAACGACGACGGCGACGAAGACGACGACGAGAACCATTTCGAATCGTCCTTTTTATGGTGGTCGGTGCGAAACGTCGCCACGGTTATTTTGCAAAGATACTTTCAGCACATTCCAAAGTGTTCGTGCGGATTCTGAATAAAACACAATCAAAACATAAATATTATACAATAACAACGCGTCGCAAAAAAGTATCTACTACTAGTATCTACTTTGACGCCGCCGGCTTCGACGCGTTTTCCTCCTCCAACTGTTTCAAACGAAAACTCAACTCGTCCAGAATCTCTCGCACGGTTTCAAACCCTACTTTCTCGTACACGCTCTTCCCGCTCACGAAAATCTTCACCGTCGGCATCTTCGTCACGTTTTGCGATTTGATGAAATCTTGAGGCACCATGTTCACATCGATTTTATCAAACGTAACCTCCGGGTGTTCGACCGCGAAATATTCCATTTTCCCGTTCAACGTTTTACATTTCCGACACCACCCGGCGACGAACTCCACCACGTGCACGCCTTCCGAGTTGATCGTTTTTATAAATGCGTCCTCGGTTTCCAATTGAGGTATCGTTCGTTTCTCGTCATCCATCATCATCGAGTTCGCCCTCGTCCTCGTCGTCGTCTTCTTCTTTCCTCCAAAGCGTGAAGAATATAAAGAACGAAACCGAGGAGGAGGAAAAGTCGTCGTCAAAGTCGTCAAAGTCGTTCTCGCGGTGGATGTGGTAAACATGTGTGTGTGTTTGTGTGTGTATGTGTGTGTTGATGTGAAGATATTTTGAGCTGATGCAGAAAGATATTTTTTTTTAAAAAATGACACAATTCAACTGTTTGTCTCTTCTGTTTGATGACTGTTTCGCTCTAAGTATGTGTATATGTTTATGATGATGAAGATGACGATGACGATGACTCTGGTGCGTGCAGTACTCCTCCTTCGTAAGACCAGCCTTCTGGGAGAGGACAGTTGTTGTCGAGGAGGTATTGTAAACATTCGGTTTGGTTTTTGTAGTGCGCTCCTCGTACGGCCCAATAGCTCCAAGGCGCTTTGGCGGTTTCGTGCAAGTACTTCAAACAGTCTAAGTGGCCGTACTTGGCCGCTTGCATACACGCACGCTCGTTATATTCATCATACTTACGCTCAACAAGATATTCAAGTATATGAAGA
>Ga0209505_1000252_pt1 | contig 43787 bp, 6 predicted proteins | sample COGITO_mtgs_1103_2_FD_184794 | JGI IMG/M metagenome (GOLD analysis project Ga0209505, IMG submission 184794) | Pelagic marine microbial communities from North Sea - COGITO_mtgs_110331 (SPAdes) (version 2) | ecosystem: Environmental > Aquatic > Marine > Epipelagic ... | reverse complement strand
GATTTTGAGTTGAAGGAAGTTCAATCGTTATCCATGCAATAAGTCGTAAATAGTCGTAAATAGTCAGAGAAAAGAAGTTGAAAAGAAGGAGAAAAGAAGAAGAGAAGAAGCAAACACAAACACGAGGAAGACACAAACCAAAATTTTATCCATCACCTCCTCCTCCTCATTCTTTATCGTCCGACATAAAACTACATTAATAATATAATAACAACAACAACAACAATAATAACACAATAACTGCCGAAAAGATGAACACTGTAATGAGTTGTGCTGCTCACGTTTCTACGACTACCGCGTCGTCGTCGTCGTCGAAGATGATGAAGATGATGAAGAAGAGCGGAGCAGTCAGTGGTGTAAAGAGAAGAGTTGTGAACCAAAATATGAAGAAGAAGAACAACAACAATCGAAGAGGAAACGCATTGAAAGTGTTCAGCAGCAACACGAAACAGGAAACGGAGAGTAAGAACGAAATATTGGAGAAAACGATGACGCCTTTGGAGATTATGGACGACGCTTTGAAAACGTACGGAGACGATATCGCGATTGCGTTTTCTGGTGCCGAGGATGTGGCTTTAATTCAATACGCGCACTTGACGAACAGACCATATAGAGTGTTTTCCTTAGACACCGGGAGATTAAACCCGGAAACGTACGAATTATTTGACCAGGTTGAGAAGCATTTCAACATTAAGATTGAATATTGCGTCCCGAACGAAGAAAAATTGGAAGCGTTTGTCAACGAGAAAGGGTTGTTTTCGTTTTACGAAGACGGGCACAAGGAGTGCTGCGGCATTCGTAAGGTGCAACCGTTGAGGAAAAAGTTGTCCACGTTAAAAGCATGGATTACTGGTCAAAGAAAAGATCAATCACCTGGTACGAGAATGCAAGTCCCGGCGATACAGTTAGACCCGGCGTTTCAAGGTATTTTAAACGGAAGTGAACTCGTGAAATACAATCCGCTGACAAACGCCACCTCGCAAGAAGTTTGGGACTTTTTGAGAGTCATGTCGACGCCTGTGAACGCGTTGCACACGCAAGGATACGTTTCAATCGGTTGCGCGCCTTGTACCAGACCGGTAACTCCTGGGCAACAAGAGCGAGAAGGTCGATGGTGGTGGGAGAATGCGAGCGATAAAGAGTGTGGCTTGCACTCGGGAAATTTGAGCAAAGAGGAAAAAGAAAAGCAGGATAAGCGAGAAGAAGACGCCGCGGATATCTTCACCGATGCTTCGGCTATTTCGGTTGAGACGCGAGAGTCGATGGAGAAACGAATCTCTCGAGGTTTAAAGAACGAAGAAAACGAAATGATTGTTTTGTACGCGCCTTGGTGTCCGTTTTGCCAAGCCATGGAGGGTAGCTTTACGGAGTCGGCGCAAACGTACGGCAAAGCTAAGAACGTGCGATACTCGAAGTTCCGCGCCGATCAAGACGAGAAAGAGTGGTCGAAAGAAAATTTAAGCTTGGCATCTTTCCCGACGATCTTGCTTTTCCCGAAAGGACGCGAAGGGTACGTAAAACTTGGCGGTGAAAGGCGCGACGTGGAGAGTTTGCAAATTTTTGTCGAGTCCATCGTCGGCAAGTAAATAGTAGTTTATAACAAACATATAACAGAGTCAAAATAAGCGAAGAAGAACAATCGTCACCAAACAAATAAATTACGCGTCTCCCCCCTCTCTTTAATAAAGTTTTTCCTTCACAGAAACAAACGAACGAATCCTCCTAAAAAGTAGATCATCACAACGATGGGAATCACGGCGTCCTCCCTGAATCTCACCGATTTTGACATCGAACGTGAGTGTTGTTGTTGTTGTTGTCGTTCTTTCTCTATTTTCCATTCAGAGAACTTTCTTTTCTCTTCTTCTGTGCGACGACGAGAGTCTCTTTTTTTTATCCAATTTTACTCACAGTAGTACTCTCTCTCGTCGTCGTCTGGTGTCCTTCAAAAAGCAACGACACGCGACGAGAACAAACGACTCACATTTCCCTTTTGTTTTCTTCTTCTTATGAACAAACAGAGATATCTTCGTATTGTTACAACGTCTTCACGTCCGCTGAGATTCAGACGTTATACAAAAGGTTCCAACAACTCGATAAAAAACACAAAGGATACATCAGCGAAGACGAACTGTTGAACATTCCAGAGTTGGCAATTAACCCTTTAGCGCCGAGAATAGTCCAGCTGTTCGTAAACGTCAACTTTAAAGAGTTTTGTCGCTTGCTTTCTCTGCTCTCGAAGAATGCCAACGAGAAGTCTAAAATTTCATTCATGTTTCGCGTGTACGACGTCGACGCCGACGGGATCGTATCGAGAAACGACTTGGAAATCATACTGAGACAGTTAGTTGGATCGACCCTGAGCGAAGAGAAAATCGACGCGTTGGTACAGAAAGCGATGAATGAAGTATTAGAGCTCGAAAACAACACTAGTAATAGCGATAGCAACAACAGAAAGAATAACAGTAGCAGTAGCAACAACAACAACAACGCGACGGCGTTACCCGGTCTTACCGAGAGTGCTTTCTATTCGGTCTTCTCGAGCGGTAACGCCGAATTAGTCCCGACTGTTTCCATTCACGAGGACGACGATTAATTGATTGATTGATTGATTGATTGATTGATTGATTCGCCTTGATTGACAAGAAGAAATAAAATAGATAATTGTTTTAATTTGTCATCACACTGAAATTTGTTCACAAATCCCATTTTGACTCGAGTAAGTTGACACTTTTTTTCACACGACAAAGGACGCGCAACGAAACGAAACGAAGGAAGGAAACAAGAGCATGTCATCATCATCATCTCTCTGCTTCTCGATTTTCACGACCAATAATAGCATAAACACTATATATGCTCGTTCTTCATCCTCTCGATCGAAGTTGTTCGGGGTCTCGCCGTCGTCTTGTCCGAGGAGGAAGAAAGAAGAGCGCCGGCGTCGTTTGGTGAAGAATTCATCTCATCGACAACAACATCTTCTTTACAAAGAAGAAGACAACACAGAAGAAGAAAAAGGCAAGCCTGTGGACTTTTACGACGAAATCATAGCGAGAAATGATGCTTTGGTGGATATCATGCTGGAGAAAATCCGTCGGAGAGAAAGTAACAGCGATAGTAATTATAACGGCGATAGTCTTCATCGCGAGGAATCGGGTAAGAATGAAGAAACGAAAGTGTATTTGGTCGGGTGTGGTCCGGGAGACCCCGGGTTACTCACGCTGAAAGCGTACCACTTGATAGTCACCGCGGATGTTATTCTGTATGATAGACTGGTTTCTCCGGAGATTTTAGAGTACGCTGCTAGTGCAAGAACAAATAATAATGATACGAAGAACAACAACGAAGAAAAAGGTTTGATGCTTTTTGTCGGTAAGAGGTCCGGTTTTCACACGCGAACGCAAGACGAGATTCACGACTTGATACTGGAATTTGCCAACGCCGGAGCGACGGTTGTGAGATTGAAAGGCGGAGATCCGTTAGTGTTCGGTCGAGGTGGCGAAGAATGCGAGTTCTTGCGCGAGAAAGGATTCGACGTTAAAGTTATTCCAGGGATTACGGCGGCGAGTGGAGTAGGATCGAGAGCCGGAGTACCGCTGACGCACAGAGGCGTGGCGACTTCGGCGAGACTGTTAACTGGCCATCTCATGAAGAAAGAGAAGAAGAAAATGGACCCAGGAAAGAATTTAGCGCTATCATCCTCGTCTAAATCATCGTTTAAATCAAAAGTAGAAGCAGAAGCGTTAGGAGACGAAGATGACGAAGAAGACGGTGCTGTTGATTTTGCCGTCACGGCGGCGGATTCGGACACGACGCTTATCATTTATATGGGCTTAGGTACGTTACCGAAAACGAAGAAGAAGTTATTACAAGATGGCGCGCTAGACAAACGAACACCGTGTCTAGCCGTCGAAAATGGAACGACTTTGAAAGAACGCCGCGTGTTCTCTACGTTGGAGTTTATTGATGTAGCTGTCGTTGATGCGCAGTTACAGTCGCCGACGTTGTTGTTCATCGGCGACGCCGTTCGATTATCTCCATACTTTCCAGAAGCGTTGTCGAAGGAAAGTTTCTCATCCTCGTCATCTTCGATGATGAGGTGGGAACTGCAGGTTGGTCAAGACGAAGATGAAGATCGCATGTGTCACACTCCTGAACTCGGCGGTCAATGTCGAATCATGTCTGACATCAATGACCGCGCCTCGAGAGAGTGGTTTTCAAAAAACTTCATAAGCGACAACCTGTTTGCTTCGTCCTCGGTCGGAAACAGATACACGCGCGTGTAATGCTTGTAGTAAATTAATTCTTGATGTATAATATTAAATAGCTTTAAAACGTTGCGATTTCAGAAACGTTGTTCAGAAAGGTAAAAAGAAGCTTTTTTTCTCTTCTCATTTTCCTTCATTTTACAAAGCACACACACAAAAACTTTTGGAGAAGAAGAAAAAATGGCATCAGCGTCCGACGGTGGCGAAGATCAAGCGACATTAGCCAATCAGCAAACGAACATAGACGAATCGACGGTGAAAGAACCTTTAGACTTAGTTCGATTATCCTTAGACGAAAGAGTGTACGTGAAACTAAGAAACGATCGAGAGTTGAGAGGGAAATTACACTCCTACGATCAACACTTGAACATGTTGTTGGGAGAAGTCGAAGAAATCACGACGATTCGAGAGGTTGACGAGGAGACGTACGAAGAGATTATCAAGAGTAACAAGAGAAGTGTGCCGTATTTGTTCGTGAGAGGTGACGCGGTGACACTGATATCGCCGCACGAAATTCGTTCGTAAAAAACATTCCATGCTTTTGCAAAGAAAAAGAAAAAGAAGAGAAAATTATAGAAGAGAGCTATGTAGCGTGTAATTGATGATAGAGAAAAAAAGAGGATTTTTACAGTATTAATATGATCTCAACGAACAAAACCGTGTACCTATAGTTACGGTACGTGTGTGTACTATTTACGCTTCACCTTTTGCCTCTTGTCTAGCGAGGTACTCCTTAACGGATAAAGAGTTTCCAGCCAACGCTTTCGATCCTCCATTCGAGGAGGCGTTCATTCTCCCGGCGGCAAATCTTTGCCTGACGAGAACTGGATCGCGCTCCGTGGCTCTTTTCGCGTGCGTTAAAGAAGGTTTCATCCCGTTGCTATTCATGTTGAGGAGTTTATTTTGCGCGAGTTGGTGCGATTTTGAGATGTGATGCAAAGACTCGCGAAGTTTCTCCTTCATCGTTTTGTAGTTCGCGAACGCGTCTTCTTCATCCTCTTCTTCTTTGCGTTCGTTTCCTGCCGCAGCTGTCTCTGCATTCATTTCGGCCATTTTCGCAGCTTTCTCTGCTGCAGCTTTTGCGTTGTTCTCGCCATCTGTTTTCATGGACCAATACGTCGTCACTCGCGTCGGACGTCTCGAAAAAGGATCGTCTTCAGAAATATCTTTACCCTCTTTCACCTTCTTGATGTGTTTCACCGCCGCTTGAGACAATTTAATTGCGTTTGAAAACTCATTTTTCTTGTTGATATCCGCCATGACTTTTTGATTACCGCCTCGTTTGTTTATTTTGTTCTCGATTTTCTCGTTCAATTCTTTGATGGCTTCCTCCAACTTTTCTTGTTGTTCGACGTCTCCTTCCTCGCGGGCTTTCGCCAATTGCATCTTCATCTGCTCTTTTTCAAAGATGAAATTCGTCGATACCCCACCTCGTTTTTGCTTGTTCAGCTCGAGCATTTTTTGAACATCCTCAGCAGTGTATCGATATTCGTCTGCGCCGGTTAATTTTTTTGAGATGATGTCGCAGTCGTCCACCGAGGGAAGATATTTTTTCGCGGTTTTCTTAACGTGTTCGTACCATTTCCCGAACTCTGAATTTTTGAACCGTTCATCGTCGTGATCGAGAATGAGACTACCGACACCCACAGTTGCGTTGCTCTCATCGTTGGCCCGAGCAAACGCATCGTCTACGCGATTTGATGTTTCTGAAATTCGAAACGTCTTCTCGTGACTACCCCAACGCAAAATCAACCACTTTTTCGTGGATTTTTTTGCGTTCGTGCCGTCGTTATACTCGTACGCTTTTAAGCTATACGTTTGCGTTGTTCCTTGATATGATCCGTCCGCGATTCCGGCGATTTGACACAATCGATAGCGACTTTCTTTGTTTTTATCCAAGCCGATGTTCACTCGAACAAACGCGCCTTCCACGGCGCTCTCGTAAAAAGGTTCCGATATCCACTTCTCTAACTTTGATCTTGGAAGTGTGATCGCTCTCACATCTTTTGCCGTAGCTTCTTCAAAAACATCCATATCATCGTCGTATCCAAATCCACCGCTGCTGCTCGATTCGTCGTCTGAATAGTCGCCTCCTCTTTTTCTTCTCCCTCGAGTCGAGGAAGGTTTCTTCTGTTTCGATCTTCGCCCTTTTGTCGTCGTCATCGACGTTCGTCTTCTCTTCTTCCTCGCTAACATTTCTTCCTCATCTTCTGAATCTAACCTGTCCTCGTCATCGTAGGATAAACCCGAAGAAGAGGACAAATCGTCGGAAGAGGACCCGGCTTCGTCGATTTTCTTTTTCACTTTCTTTCCAATCTCTTCCAGAGCCTTCTTCGATTTCTCGTCTTCGCCTTGTCGCAATCTTTCTCTCCCTTTATTCCTTTCCTTCTCTTCTCTCTCCTTCGCTTTCTCTAAAATCCGCTTGCGATCTTTTAAGATTTTCAACTTTGCGCTCCGCTTCGCCAACTCTTCTTCGCGATCCAATTCATTCATTTGCATCAATTCTTGCCGATCGGCCTCGTCTCCGTAGCCGTCGGAATCATACTTCGCGAGAAAAGCTTCGTCATCATTTTCTTCTCTCCCGTTCCCTCCCATCCGCCGCTTCTCGTCGTCGTCGTCGTCGTCATCAGAGTCTAGAAAACGCGTCGACTGGGGGGGCATTTCTTTGTTCGTATCGTCGTCCGACATGTTTTGTTTGAAGAGGAAATTACTTTCTTTGTGGATTGGAGAGGCACAAAAATGAAGAGATTTTGCTCTTTTGAAAGGAGAGACAAGTTTTTGAAGGAGTGAAAATGGGGAGATGAGAAAACGAGACAGAGAGGGATCGATAAAAGAGGGATAAATAAAAGTTCGTCTTCTGCGGCTGGGTTCATTCTAATAACAACGAGTACATCAAACGAGTATTCCATCATTACAAAAAGAAAAGAGTACTAAGTTATCAAGATGCTATCTGAAAATCTCATCATATTCATCATCATCGCATGTGAAAAATCAACTCTTATTGAGATTGCGTTTGTTGCAAGCGTTCTTCCAGCGCCCTGATGCGTTGAGAGCGGTTGTACCTCTCTTGCACTTCTGGTCTTTGACGACCAAATCCAAAGAGACCACCGCCGCTTCCAGTGTTGGCAGATCCTTCGTTATCTGAATCGTCCTCGCTCGAGCTCGAATCAAATTCATCCAAGGCTCCATCGTAGTCCTCATCGATGAAATCAATGTGCATCATCTGCAAGTTGCGTCGGCGTTTGAAGAACATCCACAGCATCCACGCAAAGACGGTCAACACAGCAATTGAGGGGACAATCACAACCGATCTATCCAAGTCACCCTCGACATATTCCACATAGACTGGCATCGGGGGGGAGAGCGGAGGCGCAGGCGGCGGTGGAGAGTAAATAGTCGGTGGCGGCGGGTAATAAACCGTCTCCACGAAATACGGTCCAAACGTGAGCGCGGAATATAAAGAAGTAGAGAATCCTCTTATGGAAGTAGAGTCCGTAACATTGAAGTTATCTGGGCTCCATTTCCTCGGCAAGTCTGACCATTCCGTCACAAAGTCCCCGAATCCATCATCACCCAACGGCCACTGTCGAATTTCGGTTTGGTAGTCTTCTCGATCTTTCGATTGACCATCAAAAATTTGATCCCATGACTTATGCATCGTAAAGTCAAAGTAAGACGCATTGGAGGGGATTCTAGCAGCGTACGCAAAGTTATCCGTGGCAATTGCGTAGTCCAACATCGCAGTAGGTGTGGATGCAATCATTGCTGTGAGAGCATCCTCGCCGAGATTCAAGGAACCTTTATCAGGAGAGTTGAACGCTTTTATTTGCTCCGCAAAATGACCATTTCCAGATTTCACAAACTGCGGTACAACTATAGCCGTGTAACCGTATTGCTCCTCACCACCGTCGATTAATACTTTCGCAGAGAATGGATTAATCGTATCCATAGCACTCAATGAATAAGTTGTCTTTGTGAAGACAGTCGACGAGACGCGAATGATGTCATCAGACGTAACATTCTTACCGCACGTAAATCCAGCGAGCTCGGAAAAGCATGGTCCATCGTCATCAATGTCAATATTCATGGATAATAGCGGACCCGACACATCAGTAACGTCGCTAGTTATTTGCGGTACTGTCAACATCAAATCAGTCGAACGTTCGTTTCTAAGAATCTGAGTTGGGGAACGTCTTTGACCGGCGAAGCCAGTCACCGTGAAATAGAACGCTTCAACAGATTCCGGGTCTTCTCCGGGAACCAAGGTATCCGCAATTGCCTGTCCAAGCCACGTAGTTGCGGTAATAACATCGTTCATTTTGTCTTGGTCTCTGATAATTGGACTGTTATGGCACCCTACGTACGCCTGCACTAACATATTACTCAAAAACTCAGCCGCGCAAACCTTTGCAGCATCTGTTAACTGCAAGTCCACATTCAGCGCACCGTCCACATAGAGTCTATGTTGAAACACCGCACCCTTTATCTTAGACGTCGCCCCCGAGCTAAACAACACGTCAAACGCTTCGTTCGAAATCTCACCTGGCTTCCATAATATAGTATTCATGGAGCAAATATACTTCTCGAGATAGTCATCGTCTACAGAAGATGCGAGATCCAACGGTGAGTACTCTTGAACGAGTTGATTTTTCATGGCTAAGAACTCCGTCTCGACAGAATTGCATGCAAGTGCCGGAGTTGGTTGATCACTAATAGTAGCCGGTGGAACGCCCCAAGTCTTACCCCAGACGTTGATAAATGATAAAGCACGTGCTGTGTCTTTCGCTCCGACGTAAGCGTTGAAATCAGTGTTAATCAAAGTCTGCGCAACTTCTGATGATGCCGCATACCAGCTACGGCCAGACGCCCGAACCTTTCTTCCTTTCGCGGTCCTAGCCGGGTCTTTCGCATCCGTGATTTCCGTGTTCGATATACGCTGAATAATTTTGATCGATTCGGCGTCAAACTTAGCTCTGCGTTCAGCTTTGGTACCTGACATTGCAATTGATCTCCAGTTCTCTGCCAACATACGCCTGCGGGTTGAGGACGAGCTCGAGGTCGAGTCGCCAAAAATCGCAGCCGTGGAAGTTTGCTCCGCATCTTCCGTCAACTTTCTGACCAAGTTACAGGAAACTTGCTGAGTAGTATCCTCGTCAACAATTGCAGCTGCAAGAGGATTGATTCTCAAGTAGTAGTCTGTTGCGTACCTCGTTGCCATTCCTTGTTCATCGTAAACATAAACAATCAAAATGATATCAGCAGTGTTCACACCATCACCAGCCGAGGGCAACGAGAAGCCCGAAATTTTCGTGTTCGTCGTTTCCTTACCCGAAATGGCTGTTTCTTCGCTTTCTTGACCTCTGAGGGCGTAAGCGAACTGGTACAAACAAGATGTAGAACAATCAGTAGTTCCATCTAACCATTGTTTTGCAACAAGCTCAAATTCGGTTTGTCCATCCTCGAAGCCGTAATCCACAAGCAAGACTTCCTGTTGAGTGGCGTCGTCAACGACATTTTCAGCAGCAGGTACGGACTTATAAGAATCTTCTCCACATTCGCAACCATCGATGGCCGACGGACATAATATCGTCGAAGTCATTTCATTATACCTAACTTCCAAGAAGCCGCCAGAAGGCGGTGTTCCAACTGTGATCGTTTGGCTTGCTTCACCAGTAGTTCCCGAAGCTTCCAAAATCACGGTGCATTTAAACGTGTACTCGGAACCAGCCAAGAGAGTATTCGGCGCAAGAGTCAATGAGCTTTGTTTGACAGCTTCAGACGGTTCTACGCCGTAAGAAGTCGAGACTAAAGATTCCAAACTACCTCCTGCAAATCCTACAGAACCAGACACGAGTTCCCATTGATAAGTGACACTTTCGCCCGAGGCGACAGCCGCAGTCGCGGAAGGTGACTCGCACGTGAGTGTACCACCTCTGGTTGGTGACCATTCGCCTTGAAAGTAATCTTCATCGTCGTCTCCGATAGTTACAGAAACGGACGTGATACTCGTCCACGTGACGTATGCTGTTTTCGTTCTTCCGGTGAGCGATGACTGACCGCGAACTCCTTTCGAGATGGTACAGCCAATCTCGTACATGTTATTCGTTCCGAGATATTGAAGTAGATCACTCCCTGGAATAGATATGGTGTCAGTGTCAGTCGCAAACATAGCACTCGCATCAGTGAAGCAATCTGCACCATCGGCGATCTCAACCAGTTCGCACGTCGATTCACCATCAGGAATTTCACATGCTTTCGTGCAGAACCAGTAGTAACTCCACGGATAAGCCACACCAGACTCATCACGTGAGTCTTCAGGATCAAACGGAGACGCAACGAGTGAGTTTGTCAAAAATGGTGAAACAATTCTATCTCCACCAAGCCTATCCTCGACGATAATTTCACGGTAAGCGACATTCACTTTCGTTGTTGATGTTATAGCTTGAGCAGTATTGCCGGAAGAAGCAATAGTTGCCGTAACTAACAACTCATACGTTTCTCCAGGTTCGAAAGAGTTTGGAGGAAGAGTAAGTTCCGGAGTCCCTCGCGTATTAATCCAATCAGAAGATTCAACTTGCAAGGATCCCGCTGTGAACTCCCAATAATACTCGAGAGCGTTCAAATTCTCGGGATAATCCATGCAAGACGTGTCCGGAGCTGATACGTACGAGATAATTGTCAAGCGATCCGAAGCGTAGATGGTAACTTCTTCCGGAGTTGCAATCTTGGGCAAAGGAACAGCAGCGACTGCCGTATCAAAAGTCGCAGTTGACGTTGTTCCTAAAAAGTTCGTAACTTGTAACTCAGCAGTGTACGTTCCGCCTGGCACAAGGTCCGTGTACGGAACGAAGAGACTATCTGTGCAAGTATTAATCTTGTTAGCTGTGTCAACTTCGCAAATATCAATATTAGATACATCTTGCGTACTGGTAATTCTCCAAACGTACGTGAGGGCTCTACCACCACCACCAGTCGATCTCAACGCATCAAAGTTGAGAGGAGTGCACGTACCAACACTGACCACACCAGTTATTGAGGCCTTTACAGATGGGTAAATGAGAGGTCCAAGGACACCCGTCGACGCAACGGCGAAGTACGAATTTCTGTCCTTCGTTCGGATGGTTTGTTGCTTCAAGGTGATGAACGATGCCGCGTTCTGCGACGTTTGTGGCTTCACCGTAGGGTTCGATCCGAGCGTAATTTGCAAATAATTGTGAGTTTTCGAGCCAGCGCCATCATCGGTCGGAATGTTAGTCCACTTACACAATGGGTTCGTACCCAAAAGACTGATCGTGGCTGTGGCAAGGACGTTCGAACAGTCAGATGCGCCTATTTGCATAGCCTCATCTGTCTCCACATCGAACACAACTTGGATCGTTGACAAAGAGTTTGCAAATCTCACTTCCGTGACAACAGGCGCAGGAACTGGTTTCACGGTGATGACTTTATTTGAACCATCACCAATCGCTTCTTTCTTTTGAATTATTTGGATGTAGTACGTGCCCGGCAGAATTGTCGAATACGTAAATTTGAAGACACCCGGCGAAACGTACTCAGCGCCGTTATTCGTGTATTCATATCCTTGAATCTCCGCACCTTCGGGTACGATTTCATCAAGGTCGATGGTAATCTCAAAGTCGTTCAATTCATCATCCGCGCTGAATGGGTGCAATCCAGAGCTAAATGCAAGGTTTCCGTACACGTCTCGCGTGGTGATGTAAACCGTTCGGTCCGTAGAAGTAGCAACAAGACCAGATGCGATGCCACCAGATAACGTCGTTTTATACACATTCGCAGTGCCACCTACAACCGTGATCGGAACATACATGGACGACACCATTGACCCACCGGACTCGTCTCGTTCAGTCAAGGATAAGTACCAGGTTCCTTCCTTGTACAAGGTGAACGTCACAGAGTAACCACCGCTTTCTTTCGTTCCAGAGTATCCAGTGACGGTGCCAGTCCTTGAAGTGGCACCGGTTGCTTTCAAAGCATCGCTGGGAATCAATTCAACATCCCATAGGAGCGCTGGAGTAGCGTGATCGTAGCCATATATATCTTTGGCGTAAATACTGAACTCAAATCTGTCTCCCGCACTCACAGTGGTTCCTGAAAGTTCTTCAGTTGTAACACTCGCCTCCGTGGCCTGCACATTCACCACACCGTTCGTTACCTCGACAGATGCCGTGGTAACAAGCAACTTACCTCCAACAGGTCCGAGGTAAACACTCACAGTGTTTGTGCCAACGTAACGCGGAACGAATTCAACTTCGTATTCGTAACCATTACCATCAATCTTCGTGATGATACCCTCAACAACGATAGTCTCCGACTCCACCGAAGAAGCAATTTCAACGTGGAACTCGTCGTTCCCGGCGACGTCGTCGTACTCGGCGTAGTTTCCAAAAGCATCTCTAGCGATGATGGAAAATTTTGACGAAAGGCCTGCACGAACCAAATTCGTTTCATCGGGCTCGAGACCTGTACCTTCAATGGTCGACGTCAACGCCGAAGTTGCCGCTGGGATTACAGTCAAAATCATTTGAGAGTTCGCGATCTCCACGCCATCGAAGGCAACAAAGATTGGAACTTCACCAGACTTTTCAGGCTTGACAGTGACTCTCCATATGCCAGAACCATCGTTAACAACAGTCGGAGCAGTTGGCACAAAGCCAGAAGATACTTGAACAGACGGAGCGGTGGCACTATTCGAAGCGACATCTAATCCATTCACGTCTCGTTCTTGAATGAAGAAGACAATTGCTTCTCCCGCCACGGTTTCAAAGAAAATTGAACCTGCAACTGGAATCTGCGAACCCAGCATAAGAGTACCGTCCGAATCGATGGCCAACAAAGCTGCTGATTTTTCCGCACTCGATTCACGCGTCGAGGCAACATCGTAGACTTGAACGGTTTCACCACCGGAGAGACCATCTGAAGTGCCGATCGGATCATTACCAGTAGCAATTTTAGCGTACATAGAATACGGATAGCCCAGGTCATACGGAATGTACTTGAACATGTACGTACCAGCACCAGTGTACGTCGGCCCGATAACCTCAACGCCAGAGATAGCGCTTGCCTTATCAGTTGCATTCGATATGCCAGAATTAGAAAGAATCTCAAATTCTAGAGTGAATGCTGTAGTATCAGTGCTTTTATCAGTTGTGATAATACCACCGGTTCTATCCGCAGCTTGAATGTAAATCGTAGATTCCGATCCAGCAATAGCGCCAGAAAAGATACCGGCACCTGAGTAAGTTGAGTACGGAGCACCAATTGCACCCGGTAGCACCGTGCACTCGTAATCCTTCTCCGTAGTGGGGTCAATCACCTCAGAACCATCAATGTAAAGAGAGAGACGCAATGAACCCGCAGCAGGAGGTGAGAAGTTCAGGATAGTGATGTAATCACCATTCACGGCGTTACTTGACGTGAAAGTGATGTCAACTGCGTAAGTTTGACCTCGGACTGTGAAGACGTTCAGGGCCAAAGAATCAAGAACTGCAGTTAGCTCATCACTTTCGCCGATCACATTGCCATTAGCGTCACGAACGTACAATTCAACTGTCGAAGCCACGTCCGTTTGAAACGGAATCGTGGGTGAAATTCCAACAAGTGTAGTAGTAGAAGCGGACGGCTGTCCGACATAAACTTGAATGGAGAATTGTTCTTTCGTGTCGTAGTTTTTGTACAGATTCAATGCCAAGTCGTTGTCGTATACGACAGTCACTAAACCTGGCGCAACGTCAACAGAGGGGAGAGTAAAGTCAACCGTTAACAAGCCAATCGAGGCATCCGAGATTTCGAACGGCAAGAAGCCAGGATTATTGAGTGTATCAACTTTAAGTTCGAACAAACCGCTGTTTTGCAAGTCAGTTACAACATTTCCGTACTGATCCTTCGCGATTAAAGACAGAGTTGAGAGGACACCCGCCTCCACTCCGGCAGTCAAAGCATCTCCGTACAGCAAACAGTCCTTCAAAGATACAGACGAATGAAGCACCTTACCGCCAGATGGTACAGAAAGGAGAGATTCGCCGCGCAACTTAACTTCGACGATCAAGTCGCCAGACTTTTCAATTGTGTAAGTAGCTTCGTATGTGCCGTCAGACTCTTCAACGTACGCAAACTGACCGAAATCAACTACCGAGCCACCTGCAGAAATTTCATACGTGAACTCATCTGCGCTTGACACAATGGCATTCCCAATGGCGTCTCTTGCAATCAGGGTAAGTTTGGCTTCGTTACCGGCAACGATGTAGCCAGTCGACTGTAATCCGAATCCAGTTCCTGAGACTGTTGACGCAGTAGAAGCAACTCCTGGCTCAACAGTGATAAGGAAGCCCGTCTCATCTGTTGTACCGACAACTGCTCCAGATCTTGTGATCAACAATTTGAAATCACCAGATTGCTTTGGTTGTACTGTTATAGTGTACATTCCATCGCCATTATCGACGATGTTAGATGGAGAGATGCGAAGTTCGCTTTGACCGGTGGTTAGCGTGGGGACTAATTTAGCGCTCAGAATTTCACCACCGGTGCTCAAAGTGTTTCCTTGAGAGTCGCGCCCAAAGACATACACGAGCGAGTCTTCAGCGACTTTGAATTCGGAGGTACTATCAGCGCCGACGACCTCAGCCATAGCAGAGACGAAACTACCAGGGGATATAACTGTACCAGTGTATCCAGAGATGGGAACTTCTTCACATACAGGTGGGTCTGAGGAATCACACGCACTAACTTGCATGTCAAGTGTACCCGCGACAGTAGAAATATACTCACCAACAAAAGCAGATTGAGCACTAACATACACGAGTTCAATATCACTTGCAAACGCTGCTTCATTTACATCGCGCCTCATCAAGTTGAATTTCACTGCACTGAGCGAGGACTGAACGATATCGTCCGTCAAAAGGTTCGAAACAGAGTCGCGAAATTGTACTTTAACAGCACCCTTCGCCAAAACCTTACTTGAGAACACACCTTGTCCACCTACCACTGAGTTAGAAATATCAAGGGCACCAGCACTGACATCAAGAGAAAGAGCAGCTTGAGCGAGGGTAAGAACACTCGATGTCACACCATTCTGAACGAGTTGCGCAGTGCCTCTATACACACCAGCCTTGACAGGTTTGATGAAACCGTAATAATAGTACGAGTCATTTTCGGTATCCTTGACCAACTTCATCGTACCATCACTCGCCGAACCAGTGTAAGTGACGGTGTAAGCAGCAGGACCGGTGAGGGCGATAGAGAACGTTTCTTCTTTATTCGCTAAATTCTTGTAATCCTGGCCGTTGTAATACGCATCTCTTGGGTAAATGTAAACAGGTACGCTATCACCTGCAACGATGCTTCCATCCGTGTTCCCGAGCTGAACATAAGAAGTTGAACTAGACGTGACGCTAGAAACGAGTTCGAACGTGAACTCCCCAGGATTCTCGTATTCGACAGAACCGGTGACTAAACCATTGACAGCGACCGTCAATTTGTACGGTGCTTCAGCTACACTAGTCTTAGTAAAAGTAACAAAGTATGTGCCACCCGCATCTTCGTTGACGTAGCCAAACGCACTTGGATCGAGGCCCAAACCAGAAAGCACCGATGAATCAAATAATTGAAAATCTGTGTACTCAACGAAATTTTCGTTGTTCCCATTGAAGACAGTAAGCACCAGAGAAGGTGCTTCGGATGGTACCGCCAATATACCATCGCTGTCGTAAAGCGTGATGGCGATGGCAGTCAATTCACCCGCAACTCCATATGTTATTCCAGGACCTGAGATAACGCACCTTTTCTCATCCACATCCGTGCTTACGGAAGAGGAGATTGGTATGTTCGAGAACGGAGAGCCTGCAATAGCCTCACTATCGTAAGCAATATCGACCGTGACCGTAGCGTCTGTGCTACCCTCAATCATATACTCAAATCGATAAACTCGGGAAGATTCGTCCCATGTTGGACCGCTTTGAATAATCGATCCCGCAGTCGTGGTAACAGTCACTTCAAACGAAGAGGCACTTGTACCTGCCGTGACGAGAAAATCTGAGGCATCACGAGGATCTATGGCAATGTAAGTTTGGATGCCGAGAGAGCCTCCAACAATACCAGGTCCAGAAGCGCGCGTGTAGCTCGCGCTAATAGCACCAGCAACAATCTCCTGCTGGAATGGCGAATTGGCAATATCCACGCCGCGAATATTGAGGGCCGTTTCCATGTAACCAATAACAGATGGGGTGTATTCGATGGTGTATTTCCCAGTAGCACTGTCAAAAGTCACAGAGTGTTCCTGGATGGTCGATTCTTCCATTAATAAGGCATCATCAGAGTAAATCGTTTGTGAAATACCATCGATGATGTCATTCACGAGATTACCGCGGTCCTTCTTGAAGTTTCCATACACATCTCTCGCCTCCAAAGTCAACGTAGCCTTACTGTTGACTGTTGCAGAAGCCGTAATACCAGCACCAGTGAGGGTAAATTTCGAATAATCCGCATCAGATGCGATGACTTCCATGTTCAATGGTAACTGAGACCCACCAGGGCCGTCCAGGACTAGCCCATCTGATATGTATGCTCGGAGAGCATAAGTTCCAGTCGTTTCCGCAGACCAGCGCACTCGCCAGTTTCCTGGTTCAGATGCACCAATTTCTTGTGCGTAGCCATACTTAGCAGGAGCTGGCCCGCTTACGTACTTGTAGCCTTCAGGCCCGTATTTGTTCGGAGCCGCGAATGTAAGATTCGTCGGCGTACCATACGGATCATACGTCAATTGGTTCGAGTACTTATCCGCAGTAATAATCTGATAGTTGTGTTCCGAACCAGCAACGGCTACCTGCGTCAATGGAACTGTTCGGTCATTTCTTGTGTACGAACTTGAAGCTACGGCAACCCCAGGATCGACATTCACGTAAATAATACCGTTGGCGGGTGAATCTATGACAGTTTCTGTGCTCATGCCGTCAACTGGTCGAATTGCAGAAATTGTCAACTGCGCCGGGGAGGTCACTACGGCTGTAAAAGAAACCTTGATTGAACCATCCGGGTTCGTAGTGAAAGATGGCTCTTGTCCACCACCGGCCGAAAGTTCGAGATTTCTTGACACTACTTTAAATTTGTTCGTATCAGGCATCTTCGTGATCGTGTTGCCTGACGCATCGACAGGCTGAATGGTGAACGAAGTAACTTCGCCAGCCCTGGCAGTCATCGTAGCATCACTCAAAGCTTCACCGTACGCGAACGAGTACATTGGCGAGATATTTGGAGAAGCAACCGACATCGTGTACGGAGAACCGATAATGTGATCACCGTCGTAAGTGATGTTGAACTGATATTCAACACCATTTCCGCCAGTTGGCAACGTGTACACAATGTTGTAAGTGCCATCTTCATTATCAGACAAGGTAGCGACATTGGTGAGGAGCGACCCAGCTGTTGGTTTCGTTTGAATTGCAGAAACAACGAGCGGATTTCCGTCTCCACCAATTGTGATTTCGTTATTGAATTCATCCCGGGCAACAAATTTTAACGTTCCACTTTCCATTGCAGTGACAGTACTTGGAGGTGTCGCGAGTAATCCCGAAGTTTTGGAATTCGGTGAACCCGCAGTAACTGTGATGGAAACGGACTCTCCAGAGACAAGACATCCGTCAGGGTTGACCTCCAAATCATCCGGTGAGCCACTCGCGCAAAGTCTTACAGACATGTCAAACGTCCCCGTGAGGTAAGTTATGTTGTAAAATACTTCGAACAAGCACTGGTCAGTCGTGAGACCAAAGCAACCATCGAGTGCAAAGCAGTTCTCCGAGCTTGAGGAAAATTTTTCTCCCATGTTGCCTTCCGAAGTTCCAACAAAATCAATGCGGCAGGAAGTCAACGCATCTTCTCTCTCGTCTTCTGACAATTTATAGAGAGCATTAGAGCCGGCATCATAGGCTGAGATGAGCACAGATTTTCGTTCGTCCGCGATAGAACCAGACAGACCGTCCCCATTCATGAGAGAGTTTGCCGCATTCACAACGCCAGGAACAACTGTGACCTTGAATTGTTTGACTTGAACCGCATCAGAGACCGGTGCCGATCCTTCAGTTGTTGAGATACCCATAGCAAATCTCGGTTGCAAGCTGACAGAGATGGTGTATGCAGCGGTGTTGGAGAAAGTCAACGAAGCTTCAGCAGACACCGATCCATCAGGAAACGCCTCCACGTAGTTTGAAGGAATTCTGCAGTCCGGAAAGAATGATGATGACGGGAAGCATGCCAACGAAGTAAATTCAGCATTCAAAGTTTCCGCTTGTGACGCGGTAGCCGTGACTGTGAACACATCCCCGGGGTAATCCGAGGAATAGTATTGCACGTTGCCGTATGAATCTTTCGCCGAAATCGCAAACTCAACGGGAAATCCTGCGGTAGCAACAATCGGGTTCGTTCCTTGAACACCAGATGCAATAACAACATCAACGCTGGAAGCTGTAGTGAAATCTGGTCGGATGACGAGATTAGAATATCCTCCAAACTCGGCAACAAGATCAGTGCTAGCACCAGCCTCATCGAAAGCAATCTCACGTAAGCGAGCGCCAATTTCGACGCCGTTCGCCGTGATAGATATCGGCCACGTTCCTGCCGTACTGTAGTAGTAGTCGATTCGGAACTCACCCGTTGTACCTTCCACTGCTGTGATGGCGATATCAGATCCAGAGAGTACGGTTCCACCAATTGATAACTGGATGGTGACATCATTTCTGCCCATTTGGACTCCATCTTGATCAAATGTCAAGATACGGAAAGAACCTGAGGGTTTTCCCGTGCTTGCTACAGATGCGAAGCCAAGCGTAAGATCACCATCACTGGTGGACAAATATGCAGCTTTGTAGGTAGTCTGCAATGGATCCAAAGTCTGAACAGAATCGGCAGTTTTGATATCCAACAAACAACCTGATGAAGGAATGGTGATGAAATCGCATCCAATTTGAACAAAACCAGTGCCGTACTCAATCTTGAGCAATGCTGCTCCGGCAGCCACAGGCGTGTACGTGATGGTGTAAGTACCATCACTGTTATCAGTTACAGTTGTCGTAGAGCCTGTCTGGTTCAAACTCGCCCGGAAAGTATCTCCACCCGACGTTTTTAAGTTGCCAAAGGAATCCACAGCTTGAATGACAACTTCTGACGCAGCTCCAAACAGAGTTCCTCGGACACCCGCGCCACTAAGGAAGGACTTGGAAGCAGAAGCGGCTCCAGCAGTAACAGTGAAAACTCGAGGAGAATCTGCGATGTTTGCACCATTTATCTTGAACGAGAGACTAGAGGTACCAGCCACTGAAGGAGTGTACGAAACGTTGTACTGACCGAGTGCTGTATCAAAGACAAAGGATGGTGCAGTCTCCGTAACAAGATCTTTCGTAACACCGAGGCCACGCGATACCACTAACGAAGAAGAGGCACTCGCAGCACTCGTGTAGACTCTGTTCGAGTACTTATCTCGTGGAACAACGACAAAACTGGACTTCACTCCAGCTTTGGCAGAGTTCCACCCCGTACCCGAGGCCGTAGAAGTCGTAGCTACGATAGGTCCAGAGGTGATGTATGCTTTATAGCTTGAAACGTCGGTAGCAGCAACACCGTCAACATACAATTTTAAAGTGTACGTTCCCGTGATTGTTCCTAAATACTGAAGAGTCACCAAACCAATTTGAGTGCCGTCTGAACCGAGAGTAATTGAAATGGCATCAGCGCTGTTAGAAACTACTGGTAAAGAGCCAAACAAGGTACTCGATTTCGTAGTTGACTGCAAAATCATTTCAGCCTTGACATCCACAGATCCAGCTGGGGAAGAAGTCAGGGCGTTTCCATATCTATCGTACAAACGCACAACCCATGTTCCACGAGTCACAGACGTTGCATTCGTGATAGAAATGAGCTTCGTCGTGCTACCAACGACGGCACCAGGACTCACGACAGCAGTGAAGCTTCTGACCGTGGCCGCAGTGGCTCCAGCCGGTGTCACAGAAACTGTCACCGGTGTTGTACCTGCCGTTGTGAAAGTGTATGAAACCTTATAACCGCCCGTATTTGTATTCCAAACACCCTGCGAAAGGACAATGTTGTTCGCCCGAAGCACGACAACCATTAGCACGTCACTTACCGCAACGTTTCCATATACATCAGCGGGAAAGATGTACAGCGAATATTCCGTACCAGCAACAAAAGCAGCAGAGCTTCCTTGTGCAGGTAAACCAGCCGAAGCAGCAAATGAAGCAGTTCCGTCGACCAAGGCCGGCGCAACCACATTATTCGTCGCAATGATAATCTCTGGGTTCACCATCGTCAATGCTACTCCACTGGCATAGGCCAAGACAGAGTATTGATCGGATGCGAACTTAAGTACACCTTCGGCGACTAATCCAGTTCCGGTACTGTCGGCCTTAATAGTCAAAGTTTGGATTCTCGCGGTGTTTTTCGACTTGATCTGGACAATTACGTCATCCGAAAATCGAGCCGTGGTGATGGCGTTTCCATATGAATCTTTCAAACTCAACGGTAACGATAACGTAGCTCCGGGCGCGTACCCACCTGCTGGAGTTGAAGGCTTGGTAATAGTAGACACACTTCCACTTGCCTTCGCGGCAGCTAAAGTGAAAGAAACAGGCGAGTCCTTCACCGCATGATAGACCGAAGGCGTGTCCGCATCAGCTTTAGATACTGAAAGTGTGTAAGTCCCAGACTTCGTTGTGTACAATTTGTCCACATAAAGACGGCGATTCATATCCGCGTCTCCTGCACCGGTTCCTAGTGGTGATAAAGTCAATGATACTTGACTTTGAGGTCGAGAAAGTTTCGAGAGAAACGTCGTGGAAATCGTGTTCATATCCAAATTATATTCCAGGTTCCATTGATTTATGATGAACGTCAAACTCGATCCAACAACGCCAGAAACTGGTGCACCGGTCACCTTGAAGTAATCTGCCTCGTTCGTGAGGAACACAGAGGCAATGTGGGTAGACGATCCTTGATCAAGCGGGTACCCGTCTACTGAGACTGTAAGTGTGTATGTTTCAGCGTACAGGGGAGTAAATGATCCATAGTATGAACCAACCGACCCTGTTCTATCAGAAAGAGAATTCGAAACTTCTGCAGCTCTAGTTCCGGAGATGCTCCCAGTCACAGTGACAGAAAATGCAGAGGATTGTCCAGAAACAGCAATGCTATTTCCAAGACGGTCGATAGCAATGACATAAAAGTAAGCAGGTTGACCAACTTCGATGTATTCACTCGGCGTGGTCATCGTAGACTTAGTACTTGGTACATCAGAAACCACGTTGATACTGGTAGATGTACTGAGAGTTTCACGATCGAATGGTTGGTCTGTATCCACATTCAATAGGTTACTTATCATCGCAGTGAACGTATATGTTCCAACTGTATTCACTGACGGAATCGAAACAAGATGCTTACCAGCAGAGATACACGATGTGAAGGTACCTGGTTCTGATAACTCACCACCGGTGACACCCCACGCCCAATTGAAGTTATCGCGCGTAACACACGTCGGATTCGAATAGATATCTTTTATGGATACTATTATTTTTTGAGTTCCAACACGTCTAGTGCCGTAATCCACCGTAGTTGACGAGGTAGCAATGTATGTGCTCGCTTTTACAACAATTGTCTTGGAAACCGCAAGCTCATTCGTATTGACGTAAATCTTGAAGGTGTACGAGCCAGCAACTTGTGGAGCTGTGAACTTAATTTTAATGTCATACGGTTCTTGCGTATCCAAGGGAGTAATGACGATGCTGTCAGTAAATGAAGACGACGCAGGCGTACTCGTGAACACGATACCACTTGCACTCGGAACTTCCTCGTAATTTGTGGCTTGGTTCCCTTGAGAATCCAAAGGATCAAGCGTGAACTCTTCCTCCTCGCCCGCAATCAAGGATGTCGGGAAGTCTACCGCGACAGACTCCTCAGAAATCGGACCATGTCTCACGTCGATGACAAGTTTATTATCAACGAATTGAGAAATAGCTTCACCATATTCATCACTTCCAATTTTTACATCTAACTCAATCAATACCGGAGCCTTAATCAAGAGTGAAATTGAATACGTGCCATCAAAATTGTCTTTCCAGGGCTGAGCAGACAGGCCCGCGTTCTCAACAATAGCTTGGCCCGCATTCTCATGACCAGCAGGGAAGACGCAGCTCGTGTAATCAGCGGCGGTACCAAATTTGCAAAGATACGAGACAAACAAACTTTGGCCACCATTAGAGAGATCGATCAAGTTATCAAGTGTTTGAGAATCTCCAGAATTCCAGCCTCGTGTGACAACTGTGTAAGTGACGGTCCCAGTTTGCGTGAAGCTCTCCTTGCCACCCGTTGCAGAATCTCTTTCCACACAATCAACGGCGTTTGAATTCAAGAAGGGTTCCGTCGCCGATCCTTCATCACAGACGCCGTACATATACGAGTTCTCTGGACTGATGACGGTTTCAGAAACTTCAAATGAAGTGATCATTGCGCCTGAGGCCAATTGACCACCAAACACAAAGCTTCCCGCATCGTTCTTGAACACCACCATGGCAATGTAGAAGCCTGCATCAGATGCATCGTAAGAAATCGTGTACGTACCGTCAGCATTGTGCACGGCGCTCGCAGGCACAGCGCTAGATCCACACCCAGCTGGATCAGCCGCTGCTACAGTTCTGCTCGAGACTTTGCAAACCCGAGCAACGAAATCTTTGTCTTCTCCGTAGACTAATCCCGAAGATTTCGACGAAATTTTGTTTGGGAGAACGCTATCGTACGGAGTCAACTCAAAACTGGACTGGCCAGTTCCTTTGTTGTCCGTAGTAGAAGAAGTATCGGAATACTGCAAGTCCCAAATTGTATGCGCGACAGACATCGTACCCGGAATGACCGTGAACTCTTCGTAATCGGGGATGAGGTTTGCTTGAACAACCGTAGTAGAATCGTACGGCGCCCCAGTACCCGCCTGAACGAAATAACCTTCATAAGCGAGCATCTTACCCACTGTCGGCCAATATTGCAGAGCGAAGGTTTCTTCATTCTCATCGTCGTACAAGCTCATGAAGTAAGCCTCCACTTTAAAGCGAGTGGCAATTTTCCTATCTACTGTAAAATATGCATTATCATCGTAAACCGCAGCCGAAGCAGAGTCAGCTGTTGATGCTGTAATATCCGTGCCAATGACTAAGACATTGTTGATTTCTACAGTTGGAACATCTGTTCCGATGATTGTAGGCGACCACGTAACACTACTTCCCGAGTACTGGCTTACTTTTGAGGTGAAGTAATGCGTTTTCAAGGTAGAAGACACCGTTCCGATGTTCTTTAATCCCGTGTTAGAATTGGCCATGAAACCCTCGGTGTCGAGCTCGATAGTGTAGCCAACTTTGTCAGTTGACGATGCTTTGAACACGGACGTAGAACGCTGCGTACTCGGTTCAAGCGAGTAATATTGCGCCATATCTTCTGCAGTCATTCTCGTAAGTGTTACGGTGTACGTGGTGCAGAGAGAGTCCGTGCACGTCGCATCCGGAGTATCCTTCGTACTACTGGGAAGAATTGTTAAGCTGACCGTAACGGGGGTTCCAGGAACTAAGTCATACACGGTATAACTCGTATCCGTTCCATGGATGGCATCACCCGCATCATTTGTTTTAACAACATCGTTGATTCGGACATACGTTCCTGGGTACAATTCCCACTCAACTGTGGCGGCGTCGGCGCCATGTTGGATGCTTCTGGTGTACGCGAGAACAGAAGCGTCAAACGAAAGTGGTTCGGTCACAGCACTACCAGTAAAATCGACACCTCCAACATTTACCGTACCGTTGATATCGTACGCATTAATAGAAGACAAGATGGCAATGTCCTCAGAACTCTGAGGACTTCGGGTTACCTGTATTGTGTACGTGTTGATGACGGTGACACCATCTTCTTCATCTGTGTATTCCACGGAGACTGCCACATAGTTCTGATCACCAACGTCAGGATAAACTTTGTAACTCTCGGATGAATCCAACGAAGTTCTTGCGCCAGCTCCTAAGGATACATACACAACGGACCCTTCCTTGGCAACCAAGTTAGCGGCCGCTCTAATATCGAGTTCAGTCGTGTCGTACCCAACCGTGGCAGAGTACGTGTTCACGGTTGCATCAAACGATGGCGTGAATCCACTCGGAGTGAGACTGAGAGATGTAAGATATGGCGCAACTTTACGAGACGATGAGATAATGTAAGAACCGGAAAATCCAGTTGTTCTCGACGTTACTGCAATGGTGATATCAATCTTGCCAAACGGAATTTCGACGCAAGAAGCGACATTGGTAGCAACCGCGAGTGGCGCACCTCCACCCATTTGAATGCTTGAACTGTAACTCACAGTATCGAATGACATGGTGAAGCAAACGGATGAGGAATCAAACGGAACTGGCATGTCGTATGCGTACGTCGTGGCAGCAAAAGAAGGGTCCAGTTTAGCACCCGTCGAGCCTGAAATACTGAGAGTATTCAAAGTTGGGAGTGCCTCTTTTGTAAAGGTAACTGTGTAAACGTTCACGACGTTCAAGTTACTCAAATCCCTCACATAAATTTTCAGTGCTCCGATATCTTCCGTAACACCCGTAGTGTCGTGTGTTTGTTTTCCACTTGTCAAGCACGTTGAGAAGTCTTGACTCAAACTGACTAGACACGTAGAGCTGGTACTGCTTTTAGATACGGTGTAAGTGAAGCTGTTCTCTGCGCTCCCCAAGGCAGCCACGTAATTGTAACGAGACGTTGAGAAGGTTGGCGTAACAGAAGATGAGGAAAAGGTCAAAGAGTCTAACTTTGGCAACGTGCCACGTGTAACATAGTACATGTAAATAGACTCGACTCCACCTATTGCAAGACTTCCTTGCACAGTTACCGTAATTGCAGTCGTCGTGCCTTCCGCAACTGGCACAGTCAAACGCCCACTTTCTGGGAAAGCAATACGTGAGAGACTACCATATTGTACGAAAGCATCAGAGACTGGAACATCGCCAGTTTTAAGGAATGCCACAGAGATGTCTAATTCAGATTTTGTCGCAGCGACTGTAGACCGGTAGACGTAAACGGATGTTGAAAACGAGGGCGAAAGTAAAATCGCTGCGTCACTCGAGTCCACGACAGCGATACTCGTGAGTTTCGGAGTATATGGCCTCGTAAATGTGAACGTGTACGTCGAACCGCCATCCACGTTTTGACCCTCAGCAACTGACTGCAGAGTAATAGAGGAGAGGCCGGAACCATCCGTAGGAACAACAGTCACCGTGTGCGTGCTCAAACCTTCATCGATTCGTAGTGGTAACGCGTATGCACCAGAAGTAGAACAACTCACATCGGCTTGATCACACGTTACCTCAACTCCATCAACAAACAGGACGGAAGATGAAGACGGCGTGATTGTGATCAAAGTCTCGTACACGTATTGCGGCACATCCACATTATACATATATGTATTGCTCGAGAATGCAGTCGGATCGGTGAATGAGGGACTTTCTGATGGACTGCCGTCCGAGGTGGTGGGATCTGACTCCCATTTATAGTTGCCAATTTCAAGTGCGGTGACCGATGAAGCGTCTGCTCGAGTAATTGAAATGGAATATACAGTCGTGCCCTCCGCGCCAGAAACAGTTACGAGCAAAGCATTGACGCCGTAATCTAACGCAACTGGAGTCGTTAGTGAAGATTCACTCGTTATTGACTTAGTTCCATCAGGCGCCGCAACCGTGAGGGAAACATGCGGCACATCTGAAGAAACAATGGAAGACAGAGTAATAGAAGAGACTGTGGCTAACACGTTTACAGCGTACGTGTAAGAACTTGCCGTAAACGCAGGAACCATTTGTTCGCCGATAACATCAAGAGAAGACAAGAATGGTGATTCCTTCACGTCCACGTAGAATGTATACGTGCTCTTTACAGTCTCATCTAAAGATGTAACCGTCATAACCACAATCGTATCTGTAGTTGAGAGCTCGATACCTTGAGAGGATCCGCTCAAGAAAGAAGCAGTAGATTCGTACCCGCCGGAGGAAACAAATGTGATTGCACTCCCGGTGGTGTCTCCATTCACAATTGGTTTAAAAGTGAGACCTTCGCCATTATTATCGTACGAGTATTCGAGGTAATACGTAAACGTTTTCGGAGAGAAATTCAGCTGATTTTGCCCCTTCGACAGAGTGACGCTCGAAAATGTAGGCACATCTGGGCGAATGAAAGTTACCAAGTAAAACGTTTCCGATGTGGCTGAATATACCGTAACTCGAACAGTCTTGGAGCCAACGTTGAGTGAAATTTCCGAAAAGTAAGAGCACGTCAGCAAACTGCACGTAGACGCTTCGGATCCATCGATAGTGACCGATTGAGTCGTAAAGCAATTGTCGGTATCACCGCTGGCAATTTGCTCTGCTGTGCAACTCAAGGAATCGTCAATGAACGTGAGCAATTGTACGGTGGAAGTGTCAGCATTGACGTAAACGTTGTAGCTGGGGACCGAAGTAGAAAATCCAGACGCAGTCTCATCCAATGAGGAAACAAGGCCGAATTCTCCTCCACCAATAGTGATATCTTTCAGAGAAATGGATTGCACCGGGTCAACACCAAGCAAATCAAAGCTGACATATGGAATAAAACCACCGCCGAAAGTAACATCAAGCGGTGGCGTGGCAGACCCATAGAACACTTTAATTCTCTCAGCTTCTTCCGTGGATCCACTGCCTCCTTGTCCATATTCATCATCCTTACCAAAGTCATTGTAGGTATCGATAATGATAGAAATACCGACATCGGTTTCACCAATCCAGTTTGCCGAACCATCTCTGAAAATAGGAGGTTTCAAAACGAGTCTGAATACGCCTCTTTGATCTGTTGCTGCAGTCCACAAGTCACTGGCCTCGTAGATTGTACCGATTGAGGAATAATCGGAAGTTCTAGTACCAATGGAGGTGATGGCATCGTTGTTACTTGGATCGGACCCACCATCGAAACTGAGTTCGATTCGTACCTTTGTATCATCAGACGTTGCAGCTTCAGAGCTTTCGTCATAAACTCTCACTTCCATGTCTAGGAGTACATCCGTGGCATTTCCGGGCTCATATGTCAAGAACCCTTTATAGCTTGTTAATCCATTCGTGACATCGATGAATCGAGCTTTTTTGGACAAGGCGTGAAGCAAGTACAGAGAATCTGCTGCGTCTGGCGATACGTAAGCTCCAGACTTCAACCAGTCAAGATTCGGGTCCATTTGCTGTCTCTGCCAATCGCTATAAACGCTCAGATCGAAGTCAGCATCATAGCTCTTGCCCATGATGGCTCTTTTAAGAGCTAAAACGTCGGAAACATCGAAAGAACAATCTCCGTTGACGTCCCCAAACTTACATCCACTATCAACACCACTTGCGCACGTCCCGACTCCATTACAAACTGCTTCGGTATCAGTATCTTGGAGGAGTGATCTCATGTGGGAAGGAAGTACGGCAATTTCCACCTCCAAAACTTCGGAGATAGAGCCATCCTCGAGCAATTGACGACGACGTTTCTTTCCAGAGTAGCTGTTAAGAGCGATATCACCTGAACCAGTCATGTTAGAAACGAAGGCAGCTGCTGTTATGTCGGCACCATCGGTACCCTCAACAGTCAAGACCTGGACTGTGGTTTTGATTTTAGCCAAAATCTTGAAGGAAGTTTTCACAGAGAACGAAATCGTAGCGACGTGAATGGAGGAACCACTTACGGTAGAAAGCGGCTCGGTACCAATCATGAGCACTTCAGTGGACGGGTTATTCCTGGTACAGGCAAAATCGTATTGAGCCCAGTCGTCTCCTACCGTGCAACCAGTCGCTGCGATCATATTTGAATCAAACTGGGTAACGAGTTGGAAACTTCGAAGATTCGCAGATCCCGAATTGATTCGAACTTCAATGTCGAACGTTTCGTCTTTAATCTTCGGAGGAAACGGAATGCCTGTCAACGCACCCAAGGAAACGTCATTCTCAGCTGGCAAGAGATTCGGGGCAATCGAAGAAGTTGCCGATACGAGGTAATCGACACTGCCATCAGCGCAAACAGCAGAAGCAGAAATGAGAACTCGAGTCCAATACTGGTTCTTCAAAGTCGCCGTGCTTCCACTGACTTCAATGATAGAGGGCAAAGTAGAGTCGAATTTGACTACTTCTTCCCAGTTGAAGACTGCTTGCACTTCTTCCGAAGACACCGCGTTGGAAATCTGAGATCCATCATTGAAGTACATGTGTACATCTAAAGATTTTGTTGCGTCTACCAGGCCGATGAAAGAAGTAGACGCGTCCCAAATATCTTCATCAAAGAGGACAGAGGTCAGCGTTACTGGTGTATCCGAAAGCGCAAAAGTCGTCTCAATGGTAGACTCGGCAAAAGTGCTACTAATAGCTGCATTTCCAGTAGTGGATCCAGCAGCAGCAATTATCACCTCCGAAGAAGTGGAGGACTGGGTCAATGTGAATATGTCAGAGGCTGTGTAAGATGTTTCGCTGGTGATATCAAAAACTGAGCCATCCGTTAAAGTAGCAACTGACTTCAATATCGCTCGTTGATAACTACTGGTGCACACAATCTTGTTCAAAGACAGTTTTTCAATGTCGCTGCTTCCTGTGAATGCCGGATACGGAGTCATCACTGTTTGCGTGCTCATATGTTTAACTATGTCAATCGTCACCTTCGCCGTCTTCATCTCATCTGTCCAAATGCCCATAACGGTGATGCTCGTGTCATCAGTTGAACCAAATATGGTGAGCACACCATCGTTAGATACGCGAGCATATGAGTGATTGGTTACGTATGTGGGATTGTTGTAGATATCGAGATCGGTAGGGTGTTTTATCAGAAACTGAGACGTGGCTGAAGATGTGAAACTCTGAATATCACCGTCAGAGTATGTTCCAGTAAGTTCCAAGTTAGCAACACTTCCGATATTCATAGGAGCGTTCGTAGAGAGATCACCTTCAAAGGTAAGCTTGGATGCACTCGCAGTCAAATTCACATATTCGAGATCAGCGATGACAGCTTCGACACCACCGTAGCCGTAAATGATATCTTCACCTCCTACGGCACCGTTACAGGTGGTCGTAAGCAGCTTTGCCTGGATGACATCATAGCCTTCCATACCGCCTTTCACATCTCCAATTTCTCCATAGTAAGGTGCGGCCGTGTTGTCTGAGCCAGCCGTGCTTATAATGCTCAAACCGTTGTATCGGATACCGGTACTTACGGTCAGGCCAGGCAGGTGAGAAAGTTCGTTGACTTTGTTATCTTTAAAGCGGGCATAGACAACAATAGCGCCTTGCGCACCCTTACGATTCAACTTTTGAATCATATTCACAGACACATCAGCGTATGTATCTGCGTTCAAATCGGAAGGAGTCTGCGAATCAAACTGTTCGGAAGTAAATTCAGCTCGGGAAACAAGTACAGGTCGAAGCGACTCGATACCGATAGGGTCGGAAATTGCCGAGATAGTCACCGATGGCTCGACTGCCAAATTCGAATTTATCAGAGTAATTGTCGCCTTACCAACGCCATTGGTTTCTACGATTGTAGTACTGCCATCCCTAAATGAGAACGCATCCCCTTCTGTATTGTTCAAGTACAAGTCAACCATACACGTGATGTCAACTTCATCTTGGTCAGTTAAACCACTCCCGCCATATGTTGCCAACGCAGAGATGTTGGTGTATTGATACACTGAACTGCAATCCTCGTAATACACATCCTCGACCGGAGCCAATACTTTATCTTGTGCTTCTAAAGACACAACTTTCGGAAACCAGACTCTGATAGATGAAACGACAAACTGTGCACCGTCCCCAGAGGTCAATTTGACAGATGCCGCAGCAGCACCAGCTTCGTTCGTTTTTCCAATTTTGGCCACACAGGCGTTTTGCGTCCCGTCCACACCGTTAATTTTCAAGTTACCCGTTTCTACGGTAAGTACAGAACTCGACGTTATAGAGCATTCAACACTTTGCATAACTTCGTCGCCTCCGTTTTTAATGTAATTGTCTGGGTTTCTGTACACAGCGTATCCAACAATTTCCGTCTCTTGTATTGCCCTCGTGGTGTCCAAAACTGCCGTATTGACGATCTCAGTCTTGGAAACAATGCTGTAGGAACCGATAATCTCGTTGGTGTCGAGTACAATAAGTTGGGCGTTTGTGACACTACCACCTCGTGCATCCGTTACATACGCGTCAAAGCTTTCTAAGAATGTGTAGCCACCGATCGTTACCAAGGAATCAACATTGAGTGCAGCCACGTCGTTGTAGGTTCCCACCGGTACGTTGTTGATGGTAAACGTGATGTAGCCCAAAATGACTTCGTCACCCGTGAGATCTGCCAGTGTAGCGCTGGAGGTAGCTCCAGCGACAACGATAGAGACGATTCCTTCCGTGCTGTTTCTTTCTAATCCAACAGCCGCAGAGTTGTATCCGGTAGAAGTAGTGAAAGAGTCAAATCGAAGAACTGTGGTATTGTATTTCAAACTACCACTCCATGCTCCGAGCGGAAAGCCGCCCGTATTCGCTGAAACTGGAACTGTGAGTTCGTTCTCGCTGAAGCGAGGGGACTTCGGCATCTCAAGGATGACACCACCAGTCGAGGGAAGCGCAACATAGGTCGCAGAGTTCGCAAGCTGGACGGAAAGGATGGACGATGTCGAGGAATCCTCAATACCGTATCGGAAGAGCAGCTGCGCTTTCATAGAAACAACTTCGTCGGCTTGGAACCACGCGGTCGGAACATCGAGTTCACAAGATCCAACGCCAGTAGTGAGCGAAGGCAAGGCGCAACCGATGGAGGCAACAGAGGTTGCATCTTCCGATAACGTTGCCGACAGGCGTAACGACAATCCAGTTTGCAAAACTGTGCCAGCAGTCGTGGCGTCCATCAATTGAAATCTCACCTGCAATTTCGCTGTATCTGGATACACCGTGCTCGTTAGAACAATTAACTTCACAGAAGACACCGGACGACGAGAGATTGCAATTGTAGCGGATGCTTCAGTGAAACCAGTTGGGGTGGAGTCTCCACATCGATCAGCCATCAGCTTGGCGGAAACGCTTTTCGTGGTGGTTGTTGATCCAGGAACGAAAATACCGAATTCGCGAGAGAATGCACCCAATGACGCGTAGGTGGTCGAGCCAATGCCAAAACCATCTCCAGATATTTGATAATCATCGGAAATAATCTGCGGTTGGAGCGCGGAAACGTAAGAGTCTTCATTCGCACCAGCGATGGGGTCCGGGGTTTCAAACGTAAGCACCGGAGTGTACGTATACCCAAGCGCAGACATGTGAGGATCAAGCGATACACCAGTGTATGGGAAGATCGTGGCGCTCGTAGAACCGACGGAGCTTGAAGCGCATTTAGATTCACACGTCTCCACGACAAGTGCAACGGTAATGTTTTCTTTTGCAAATTCTCCGCTTGGGCCCGAGGCTGTCACGGAAAACAAACCAGCAGAAGACATTGGAGCTTCAACGGCATAGCGCACCGGTAATTCGCCATCTGCGCTTGAAATATATGATTCAGCCTCGGCAAAACTCATGGCAGCATTCGCGAAATATGTCTCGTTAGTCGAAGTAAATTCGAAGCGGACTCTGGTGTATTCTCCGCTGACACCAGTACCAGCGTAATCGAAGAGCTGTGCCTGGAAAGTAAGCGAATCGTACGGAGATTCAGGGAGGACGATGATATCATCAACGGACGTCGCGAACAAGAACCTGTAGTCCCCTTCAAGAACCTTCAATAAGAACTGCGCATCTCTAAGTTCTGGGCATGGTGATCCGCTAGCTCCATGTACTGCACATCGAGATGTGTCGAAATCTTCACCGCGCATCCAGTCCATAGTAGGATCAACTTGTTTGCGCTGGAAGGAGTCCGCATCGCCCAAGGTCGAAGTAAGATTCGTGTATTCATCCGAGCCAGCAATCCAACGCATGAGAGCGAGGTAATCGTTTGCGTCGAACTTACAGTCACCATTAACATCACCTTGCACATTCGTCGAGCACGTAAAGTCTTGGAGGAGCGTACGTTTCGCGCTTCTGGAGCGCTTCTCAGCTGCTAAATACTCGTGCGAAGCTCGCTTTTCGTCAGGAGATTTGGTGGTCGCTGGGACCACTGCCATGTGCTGAGCTGGTACTTTGACGTTGGAGTTCACCCAGTCTTTCGGAGCACCAACAGAGAGCAAAGAGCGACGTCTCGCACCATTCAACTTAACGTAAGTCGTTCCAGCTACCGAAGCTTCGTTTGAATACGTGGCTCCGTCAGAAAGAACAATAGATGAAACTTGAGTGTAAATAAGACTGGTGGTCGCAGTGGACAAAGTAGACAACGTTATTGACGCGATCTCAGCCTCTTCCCCGATGAGTTCTTCTTGAACAGCACTACCGACGAGAGAAATTTTCCCACTCGCAGTATCAATGTTGCAAATAAAAATTTCCTTTGACCATTCGTTGGAAACAGTGCAATCTGTTACTGTGAAGTCAGTTGCGGTAGTCTCAATCTCAATCACAAAAGACTCGAGTGACGCTTCACCTGTATTGACCGAAATAGGAATGACCACAGCATCTCCAAACACGCTTGGTCGTAACGGTACACCGGAAGTTAAGCCTATATCGACATCCCCAATCTCGGGTTTCAGGTTGGCATAAACCATTTCCGATGCATCTGTGTCCGCGAGAATTGAGGATGAGTTGAAAGGGCACTGCACGGTAATGCCAAGGGTGATGGACTCGTAATGGTTATCACTCAAAATTGCTCTGCCAGTGTTTGTAACTTCAATCGCGGAAGTTACGGAGGTTGACCAGAGCAGCAATGTGTCAAGCAACTCCGGACGCACCGTGACATCCGGTATAATTGTCCCATCTTCGAACGTTATTTTCGCAGAGAGTTGCGTTTCGGTCTTGACGACGCCAGTGAAAGTCGCATCAGCCGGAAATCCGGTGATGAGCTCCATGGCTTGAACTCTCAGCATTTCCGACGAAACGGTCACTGAAACCGAATCAGTTTTGCCCGCGTAAGTAGTAGTGATGATAGCAGTTCCTAATGACTTACCGTATACTACATACGTCCCATCTACAAGTCCAACTGAAGCAATGCTAGAATCACTGGAGCTTACGGTTACGAGAGAAGAAATGTCGATCGAACTATCGTCGGTGTATACGAGTTTCGAAGAAAGAGAGACGGCGGTGTAATTACCACTGCACTGAATGACTTTAAGCTCAGCGCTATCTCCGAGCGAAGAAGCGCCAGAGTATGTCGGCCACGGTGCAAGTTCTGTCTGTAAACCATCATCGGCAATATCAATTGCGAAAAAGGTTGCGGAGCCACGGACGCCCTCCGCTTCGGTGTAACCTGGAATGGTCACGAGAATCTGAAACATTCCTTGTTTGGGACCATCGGGTAAAACGGTGACTTCACCAGTAGATGAAACCTGGGCAATATCGGTACCCATGGAAACACTGAATGATGGCGGTCTGTCCGCATCATTGGTGAAGTCCACCACGCTTCCATCTTCGTATCTGACAGCAACAGTAAGTTGAATGGAAGTTGCAATGCTAGCTGGTGGATCTTTCGCACTGGACGAAGAGTCCGTGATGTATCTAGTATCTGCATTGACAAAGATAGCCGCAACTGGTGACAAAGAAATTGTTACGTTCCCAACGCCAGAATAAATCACTTCTTGATTACAAATATTGGACCATTGCGCTGTGATTGCAGATTCAGTCGAGATACTTATTGCATTTGGAGCAACGTAAGCGTTGATGACGTCCTCATCAGTCACAATTTTCACAGAATCAGCGCAACTGGTTACCCCACCATTGTTATCGAAGCAGTCAGCGGTAGAAATACCGGCCGAAATACCCATATCCTTGGTGAGATACTGTGTAGTATCATCGCTGAACGTGGCCATGAAATATAATGGACCACCTTCGCCAGCAGCCGTGAGAGATTGCTCCAAAGTTGCTTTCACATTAACGCTGTAGTCGATTTGGGCTTCCGGCGCCGTAATAGCTGACCATTGCGCCAAGTTCGGAAGCAAAGCTTCCAAATTTGCCACGGTTACTTCAGTCGAATCAATGGTGACTTCAGCGAAAGCCGAAGATCTAGAATTAGAAAGCGTTATAATACTTGATCCTGGATTAGTACCAGTTAAAGTCGCTCCAGTAACTGCGGCAACTTCAGACCGCGATGACTCGTACGCGACGGAGCACGTGACATCAACACCGGAGACAGGGTCCAGGAATTGACCGCCATACGTGACAAGAGTACGAATCGAGGACGTTTGATACAGCGGACTGACACAATCCGTGAAACTGCAGACAGCACAAGCACCAGAAATAGGGTGCAAAACTGGCTGAGCAACAGCTATTTCCACATCAAGTGGAAACCAAACCGTCACAGGAACCACAGCTGAGTAGTCCCCGACGCTGGCGGAAACTTGAATATTTTTGTATCCATCAGATGAGCCTGGCAAAATCAAAACGGAGCAGCCACCAATTGAATCGATGGCTTGCGCCGCAAAAGATGCGCTGGAACCACAATCTACCATATCGGTAACTTGAGTGTCGGAACCGACGTTCCAAACATTCATGACAGTAAGGAAGTGATCTTGCGTCGTGCCAGTCAAGTAGGCAGTATTGAGAATTTCCGCTTGATCCATGTAGGCGTACACTCCCGTGCGCGTCTTTTGGCCAACCAAAAGCGAACCAAACGAAGACGTTCCGTACAAGTGGTCAAATTGCATTTCTTCATTGACAACGTATTCCCGAGTACCCTCGTTGACGAGGGCATTCGTGGTACCCCACAACGGCATTTCAGCTTTCCCAATGGGAGCATCAGCCGCGACAATAAATCCCACCGTCCCCAAATAAACGGCGGAACCACTTGTATCGGAGAACGATTTTGTCACGTTCAAGCCAACAGATACGATACGAACTGAGTTCGTTCCAACCGCTTGAACAATAGGAGACGGGCTGAATAATTCAGAATTCACACTGAAGTAGTTGTACGACAAGTAAGTTGTGTTCCACTCTAACGTAACCATATACGAAATCAACGCTTGTGAATCAGTGGCAGCGTATAAATCAAAAGTCTCCACTCTACCAGCGTACACCGGCGAGTATCTCAATTGCATGTAAACGTGTGGGTTGTTTACCATGGTGATCTGGTGGTCATCGTTAGACGGTGGTCTCACCAAAGTGCCAGAGGATGCAAACGTTGCAATAATTTCATCTGAATACTTCAACAACATTTCAATGTCAAAAGTTACGTCGGAGTTCCACGCGCTCGAACTTGAAGCCGGAAACCAGTCGGAGCTGATCGTGGTCTCGCAGTCACCGCCACCGGAAACGGCACTGGGCAAACCGCAAGCAGTTAAAACCTCTTCAGAGCCATCAGGGGAAGTGAGTTTGAACGTTACAGAAATTCCTGACGTCAATATCTGCGGACGTCCGTTGGCGTCGCGCAACTGGTAGCGCAATCGAAAAATTGGCTCGCCTATTTCCACTGTCGGGTTTTTCAGAATGACAGACATTTCAGATGCTCTGTCTCGCGCAGTAGTGTATTCGCCAGATATTTGACCTTCAATATTCGTTAAGCTTTCGGTAGAACACGCGTCGTCGCTACCAACAGTTAGTTTCAGGCTACCAGTAGATCCTGGTGCCTTATTGTTGAACGCAAAGAAGTCTCTGGAGTAATATCCTTTCGGCTCATTTTGCTTGGTCGTCCCTGATGGTAATCCCGGGGAGTCCGCAGTTGTCGTCATAGAAACTTCGAAATCCGCGAGTAAGAGACCATCACCGGCGGGTTGAATCGAAATCGGGGCGATAGGATCAAACTCGTAACCAGACACGTTGTACGGATATTCCGAAGTGCCATAGAATGGATAGTGCGTCCCAAGGTCAGAGCCATCTGCGGCATAATTTTGAATAATGATCGTCACGCCAGCAACACTCTCAGTGGGAGCATCTTCGTTCCATTCGTAGTTGAATGCGTAGTTGTTCTCCTCGTTACCTTTCGTTTGAACAACATAAGTCCCAACATTCGTTTGCGAGGCTTTCGTGATCACGTTGTTTTTCACCGTCGATTCATCCAACGTTTGATTATACAGTGTTCCCCAGCGTTCGCCCATGACAATCGTCATGTCAGAGTTATTGAACACTCGGCCATCCGTGCGTCCATACTCGATAAAAACTTTGGAGTACGAGTCGCCGTAGCTCTCATCGCCATATGCAGGCTGATATGCGTAATGCGTGTAATCGCCAAGAAAACTGTTATCCAATTCACCGACAACCGTACGAGAAGTTGATGGCAAATAGCCCAAAGCGCACGAATCACCATTCAAACCAGCAATATTGAAAGGATCAAAGATTGGGTCATACACCCTCGCCGTCACCGTCAAATACGAATATTCGTTATTCAATTTTGGAGTCACAATTTCGTAAGTCGAAAACATAGCGAGGAATTTGTAAACTCCAGTTGCCTTCTTCAGGTACGAGCCATCGACAGCCGTGGGACAGACTTTGGTAGAGTTCTCCTCACCGTTCCACAACTTACAGCCGCCCGCTACTCGATCGTAATCTGGATCTAGGTAGTTCAACGTAGCGTCCATTTGCATGAGCTGCCACTGGGAGAAAATGGAGAGATCCTTATAATCGATCCCATTCACGGTTTGGCCCAACAAGTGATATTCAATTACAATAGCATCATCCAAGTTGAACAGACAATCGCCGTTCACGTCTCCAAAAACACGCGGATAGCAATCAACACCAATAGTTCCCTTTTTGACAGTAACACCAGTCGAAACGCAATCATCAGCTGTTTGAAGCATTTTACGACGCGAGACGTTGGAAAGCAACGTTCTTCGACGAGACGCAGAGTTCAAGGCAATTTGGGTCACACTTCTCGGAGATGTAAATGGAATTTTAGAAGTCGAGTCAAACTCATTTCTGTGAATGAAAGACTGAACATCAACTTCCAGTTCAGTCACGACAGCCTGATCCGTGACGACTTCGAACGTAATTATCGCTACTTCAGTCGCCGAACCCGTAACGGTAGACTCAGTGTTAGAAATAAGAATCGAAGCCGAAGTTGAAGGATAATTGATCGTCTCTTGGAAGTAAGATGGCCAGTCGCTGCCTACGACAGCACTGACAGCCTTGATGTAAGTGTCGTCAAAGTTAACTTTCAGCTGAGCACCAACGAGGATTTCATCGCCCGTATTGATTCTGACGGCAACTTCAAACAACTCGCCCGCGGATTTCGGCGGCAAAGGAATTCCAGTGTTTGCACCGATATCGAGATCGTACAAGTCCGCTAAAAGATTCGCATACACTTCATCAGTTCCCGTGACGGTCGGATGCTCGTTGTTCGCGTTAAGAGCAGCGGAGCAAATACTCGAAGCAGTCAAAGTGACAGCTTTGTAGTAATTCGCCTTTAATTCAACGAACGATGAAACCACTTTGATCACTTCGTCTGCACTCGAGGAGAGCTCAACGAGTGCAGAAACGGGAATGTCTTGGTCCAAAATGTCTTCAAACATCGTTCCGTCGCTGAAGACAACCTTCATTCGGACTTCTTTAGAGGTCCCAAATGAGGCAACGAATGCATTTCCGGAATCCCACTGCGTTACGTGCGAAATGGATTCGATGCTGATGCGAGTATCTGTGACCGTGATCGTTTGAGAAACTAAGAAAGCCTTTTCACCACTTCCGAAACTGGACGTCATATCAAAAGTACTCGCCGAGATCCCGCGCGCAAAGTTGGCTCCAACACCTGCACCACCAACAGTGCTGTCGGCACCGTACACGAGACCAATGGAAACATCGGAGGTAGCGTAGTTACCATACTTAGAAATGTCGAAAACAGATCCATCCGACAAGGTTGCGGATAAGGAAGCCTCGAGACTTTGGTAGTACTCAGTGCACGCAACTTTGTGAAGCGTCGTCGTCTCGTATGACGTTGAGCCTGAGTAAGCTGGAAAAGGATTAGTGCGCATATCAACATCCGTGAGAATGACCAAAGTCATGGATACTGTTGCAGTGCCGAGCTCCGGAGCATACTCAGGCAACGACGCGCTGACCGTGATCGTTCCGATCCCGTTAGAATCGGTTTTAGGAACGACGACGCCATTGATCACATCCGCCAAATCTTCACCCGTCGAAATAGTGAAATTCGCACGATCATCGAGAATAAAATTCTTGGAGGATCCGTCGTCGTAGTTGATAGTGTAGGTCAGTACAGCCTCAACGGGAATTGCGATAGGTTGTTCACTCGCACCGTCTCCTCGTCGCGTGATTCTGTTCGTGTTTGCGGAAAACTCGACAGAAATAGGAACCGCGAGGTCAACCAAAGTCGGAATAATTCCAGAGACGTTGTACGGGGTCTCGCAGACCGTCCAAATTGGTTTCAATAACGAACCATCAACGAGCGAATCAACAGAAGTTGCCCTCACTGGAATTGTTAATTGAAAGTCAGATGTACCGTTGACATTCTCCGCGACTGACAAGTCATTCGTTGAATTTACCGCGACAGAGATGTCCAAACCATCGGATTTTCTGATGTACCTCGTCGACCCGTCCGTGAAGTGCGCCCAAACCCATATCTGACCTTGATCTAATTCATTTTTGAAGTCGTGCTTGAGCTCGACGCTCACGGCCACTTCCGAATCAGCACCAATGGCAACCCCGGCAGGAGTGCTCAAAAGTTCCGTACCAGTGACGACAGCCCCTAGCAACTGGGTGACGTTGACGTAATCGTCCACGGCGCTCACGGTCACGATTGCCGTCGCGTTCAAAATGCTTGAAATGGCCGGGCTCGCAAACGAAACAATAACATCCCCAACTTCTGGGTACGCGGTGATAGTTTCGTTAGATGTCGTATTCGTCAATTCGTCATAAACTTCCACAATTTCCGGAACTTTTTCGATCGTCGACGCATACGCTTCGTTCACTGTAATTCGCGTCTTTGAGAGGGAAACTGCTTCCGCTACGGAATCTTCGGAATCTTCCACTTGAAAAGAGGTGTAACAGGTGACGTCGTTGTTGTAAATTGATTCTAAGTTATCACCGCCAAATGTCACGTACGCCTTAATATCTGCATACTGCCAAAGTTTCTCCGAGCACGACGGATAAGTAATCGAAGTTTCATAAGACGTCGTGTTCGACGTTTCGTTGTAAGTTGCAATCGTATTTGTGATTGATGGTAAATTGATCGGGTTCAAGACAGCATCGGTGACGACAATTTCAGACTCAAGCGGGTAGTACACGTTGAGCGAGGTAGAAGAACTCAAACTTCCACTCGTTGTGGTGATCGAAAAGTTGCCGTGTCCGGTATGCGTTTCGTCGATGGTAATGTCGCAACCCGACGAGCTGACGGCCAAGGTGAATGCAGTTGAGGAGCCGGTGCTGCTCGAGCACGAACTTGGTTTAAGGACGGCATCCGAAGTGCTCGGCGAAGACCAAACAACGTAAGTCACGATGCTCGTGGACGTACCTTCCGAAGTGATGGGGTACGCATTGACCAAGTCAGTTTGACCGATCGCTGAATACATCTTCACTTGCTTCGTAGAACTCACCAATCCGGGTTCTAAGCCACCCGAAGGGGCACTGCGAGAGTACGAATTTACGACGCTCGCAGTTCCCGTTGGAACGTAAGTGCGCAAGCCCCAGTTTGCCATTTGCCTAACGGTGGCTGATAACAATCCTTGGTCACAGTCAAACCAGGAGCTTCCAGCAACACACGCGTACGTACCGAATGAGCTCGTGTACGACGTGATCTTTTGCCTGAGCGTTATCTCTCCGATCTTTAACTTCGTACCTTTCGTCTCTTCTTCGAGAACATTTGTCGAAGGAGATAAAAAGACAACCGAGATGAGATAACCTGGAATGGCTTCGCTAGCCTTCGCTTGCCAAATACCGCTCGACGTGAACCCAACGTATTCAAACGTAGAATCCCATTGCTCTCCGTTTCCAGCGTCGCTGATCAAGATTTCGAAATCTCCAGCGTATAAGCCGTAATCTCCAGTGTTGACAAAGACTTCAACGACACTTTCTTCTCCTTCAAAAACAGGATATTTTGGTGCTTCCAAAATAATAGTAGGTTCAGAAACCGCATCGTGTTCATAGTGTTTCTTCAAAGTGAACTGCTGGGTAAGACTCGTTCCGTAAGTGACCGAATCGTATTGATAGGAAATTGTCGCTTGTCCAACTTGCTCGTTAGTAGTGGAAAACCATTCTGAAACCGCTTCCACTCTACAAACGCCGGCACCGGTTACGGAGCTTGGAGTTTCACATTCGCCCTTCGTCGTCGCGCCGTTTAAGTTCAAAGTCATAGAAACAGTTAAACCACTGAGTTGGACTTGGCTTCGACCATCGGCGTCGGAAAGTCTGTACCAAACAGTGGCCCCCGGCCCTGATTTGTAAAGCGACGGGTTCTTCATCAACGTTTCGATCGAAGCCGCCGGATTCGCAATTGCTTTGTAAATTGGCGTCGCGAAGTCAAAGCCGACTTCGCCGGAACACGTGTCCGAACCTCCCATGTAAAATTCAGCGAAACCAGTGCTCGAAATTGGCTTGTTCAAAATCGTCCCCACTGGTCGCTCCCACATCCCGCAACCCGTCGTTCCAGACGTGCGATTGAGGATGACTCCGAAGCGTTCTGGACCGCCTTGACAGCGACCAGCCGTGCTTTCTCGGGTATCTGCCGTGGCATATCCGAGCGAACCCTCCTTGACCTGAATATCCGGTAGCGCAAACGCGTTGTACGGATCGAGAGGAATAATAACCGTTCCTTCCTCGCAAGAAATAGAAATGGAATTCGTCGACCAGTCGTACGCTTGAAGATTCATGACGGAAACTGAAGCGCAATTGGAAAAGAATACCTGCAAATTTTCGCGCGCTTGACTCCTGTAGGACGAAGTCAAAGCTCCGATGGGAGCAGAGAACGTAACCGAAATATCGGTGTATCCGCTACGATCAGCCGTCACGGAATTAATCGTGAAGGATGCCGAAGTAACGGACGCATCGCCGAGGTACAACTGCGCGTTACACGTCAACACGTCGATCAAATCTGCCAAGAAATTTGAGTAAAATTGCGTCGTGGGGTCGCTGAATAACGAGTAATCAATATCGACATTCAAAGAATGAGTGATGGTATCGACGAGACCAGCTTCGGCGAATCCGTCGCAAGAGAAACCGTCGTCAAATCCTGGCTCTTTGTAAGCAAGGAGTTCGTAGACCGCGGTGTTTCGGCCATCCTTAGCACGAATTTGAATCAAGTTGAATCCATCTTCGAGTCGCATGTAACCTTTTTCTCCAGAGTTTACAGTTTCACAAGCGAAGGCGTTATCGTAAAAATTTTTGCGGATGCGTTTTCTCGCCCACATTCTTTTCATCTCCTCGGAGGAACCAGTCGTGATTCTGCAAATCTTGACGTCGTTTCCAGAGAGCGAGTGCGGAGTAATACCAATTCTATGATTCGTAGAATCCAAGAACGTCGAATATTTGAAGACATCCGGCATGAACGAGGGTTCGAGCTCGCCACGATCGAGTTGAATATCGCCGAGCGAAGCGCCCTCCTCTTCGTCCATCAACACATACACCGTAACAATGTAAGTGCGGGTGGACAATCCGTTTGGAGAGGTAACTACAATCAACGCTTTGTTCTCGCCGAGTCTAACGCCAATTCGAAAAGTATCGCCAGATCTCACTTGCTTCCCGTATAATCCACCGATGCGAATGGTCGCGTCCGGTTGAGTGGCGACTGGAGTCAACGCGACTCTCATGTCTGGTAAGTCATCTACGGTCAACAAGACAAAGTATTCGAACGTTCCGGAGTAAAACGGAGGTTCGATAACGCCAGGAGTAACCGCAATACCAGCCAAGGAGGCAAAATCGCCGTTTTCAAAGAACACGCAATATTCCGGGTGAAACGGAAGGTAGTCGAATTGCATGATATCGAACCAATTATTGAATTGCTTCGGCGCCGTGATCGTACTCAAAGACGATTTTCCAGAGCCGTAACGGACCATAACCGTCTCATCCGAAAAGATTTGCCCATCCAAGGATATTCGAAGCTCCACGTTCGCACTCGACGACGTCTTTGTAATTTGTTTCAAAGACGGCGCGAGGCAAGTCAGCTGGGACTTCATGGCGTCAAACTCGCCATCCACTCTCATGGAACCAAAGTAGCACGCCGACGGCACCGTGACAGAGCTGGGATCAAAACCTGGACCAAACATGTAGTCGCCCAAAGTGAAACGAATGGCAGTTCCGCCCTCGGCGGAAACTTTCGGCGCGGATGGTTTGACATCCGCGACGCTCATCTTTGAGTGGTAATGAAACTGCGCGCCGTTGACGGAATACAAAGATCCATCCAACGAAATGCGCAAGGTGACGTCCTCGTCGTCCTCCATAGGCGGTGCTTCGCAAACAATAACGAGGACACCTGATTCCTCCATGATCTGAGCGCTCATGGCTTCGACTGGTTGTTCGCCAAACTTACAGTAAAACGAGTTGTGGTCCCGCGCGACGTGACCGGACAACATAACGGAGACTTTCGTGCCTCCCTTATCTGAACCAATCGCAGGAGAAACCGCAATTTCGCAAAGCTGCAAGATGCCTCCGTCCGGACCAGTAAACTCCTTAAACTCAGCGTCGACTTTTTGATCGTAGAAATCATAAAAGTCGTAGAACGAGTAAAAGTCGTAAAACGAATAAAACGCCTCGTAAAATTGAGGAGAATAAAACGCCAACGCTTCGTCGACGGCATCCTCTTCCCAACCAATGACTTCGGGAGACAACGGACTGATGAAGTGACCGTCTTCCGTGAATTCATTAAGCGTTCTCGACCCAGCACCTCTTCTCACAACCTTGACATCGTCCGAAGAGACGACGTGCACGTCGCCATCAGTCGTCGCCGCCGAGGAGGAGGAGGAGGAATCCTCTCCGCCGAAATCTTCGACGCGAGGCAGGTCAGAGCTGAGCGACTCACGATTGTCAGCTCTCGTCGCGTCCGAAAAGCCTTCGCGAGTCAAATCATCCGAACCGTAGCGGTGCGCCTTCTGTGATGGCGCGCCGCTCACTCCGAATGCAACGGACGAGCACAAGGCGACGAGCGCGAAGAAGACGAAGAATTTTGTCGTCGCCTTCTTTTTGCTGCTAAATTTTTTGCTAAAAAAACTCATCTTCCTCTTATCGCGTCGTTTTACGTCGTCGTCGTCGTCGGAAAGAGTTCTTCTTCTAGTACGTGTGTGTGTGTATACACACTACAAAACTACTTCTCTACGAGAGCGAAGACGATCTGATCTGATCTGATCTGTTGTGATATAAACGAGGAAGGAGTTGTGAGTGATTTAAAACCACAGAAAAGGAAAGCGGCGCGCGCGCCACGTAAAAAGATAAATTTGGATTACAGAGAGACGTTTGAGACGGAAATCAC
>Ga0209505_1000251_pt1 | contig 43799 bp, 33 predicted proteins | sample COGITO_mtgs_1103_2_FD_184794 | JGI IMG/M metagenome (GOLD analysis project Ga0209505, IMG submission 184794) | Pelagic marine microbial communities from North Sea - COGITO_mtgs_110331 (SPAdes) (version 2) | ecosystem: Environmental > Aquatic > Marine > Epipelagic ... | reverse complement strand
CATCGTCGTCGTCGTAATAATACTAATACTAATAATAATACTACTACTACTACTACTACTAATAATAATAATAATAATAATAATAATAATAATAATAATGGCACCGAGAACGCCTTCGTCGGTCCATCCTCCCGCGAATGATGATGTGAACGAGCGAGCTGTGCGAAAAGTTGAGCTGAGTAAATATCACTTACAATTCCAAGCTGAAATGCGGAACAGCGTAATGCGAACGAACAGCGTAATGCGGGACATAGAAATGGACAGGTTGCGTCACCAAGAAAGAATGAAAGCACGAGATATTGAGCACGCGCGAAAGTTGAAAGAAGATTTGGATTGGCACGAGCAAAATATGAAGAAAGACCGATCGGAAAAAGAACAAAAGATGGAGTTGGAACGAGAAATGTTAAAATTGAAAAGAGAACAGCTGGAATTTGAACGAGAACAACTGGCGTTTGAACTAGAACGAGATCGAAAGAGGAGTAAAACGAATTAACAGCATGGATGTTCAGGAAGATTATGACATCGGCGACAACGAGGAAGGGTATACTACTGATAACGAGAAGTTCGCTTTACTCGCAGACGAGGACATCGAGCGGTCGATTAAGCCCAATTTTTATCAGCGGTGTCGAGAGATTCGCAAAAGTAACCAGGACGTTTTGAATCGAATGAGAAGCGTTTACGTGGATCATGCGTTCGTACAGGAGACCATAGAGAAACTCGGAGGAGAGCAGACTTTGCCTGTTGTCTTTGCGAATTTGCGGTGCGGCGCGTGGTATACGGATTTACGGAAAGCAAAAACGTGCACATTCAAATCCATCGACGGACATAACTTAAATCACCAATTTTCGCAAAGTCGGTTGAATACGCACGTTTTGTTAGAAGCGAGTCGAGATGGATCAGCATCTAAAGTCATCATAGTGGACGCGACGAAGAGTAAAACGAAACGGTTTCCAGACGCTTTGGCCAAGACTGTTCCGATATGGTGTGCGACTATTAATCGAGCGTGCGAAGTGATTGTAAAAAACGCTCGGATTGAAAAAGATGAATTTCCGGATTTCTTGAGCGAAAACGAATTACACGCGATTGAGACGAAAATGGCGTCGTTCGTGGAGACATTTTTGAGCGTGGTTCCCGAGACACACTTCGCGGAGATTAAAGAAGGTTTGGAAAAGTCTGGACCGCTTCACTGTGAGTACGTTTGTAGGAACAATTTGGAGAATATCGTCGCGAGAAGTCGGGAAAAAAAGAAGGCGACGGTTTTGTATCTTCTGAGCGCCTCGATGCCGCTGACGAAATCCGGAGAGAGATGTAAATTCGAACTAGGTAATAAGACGATATCGTACAACTACTTTCCGGGTGCCGCAGACGACGAGGAAACGTGGGCTTTCGATTTAACACCGAAGCAGTTCCAACGACACATGGAGAAGTTTGTTTCGTGCGAAAGCTCGAAAGCGTGCGAACGTTTAATCAGAGAAGTGATACAAACGGGCAGCGAGGATGACATGGACGGGAATGAAAATGAGGATGTGTTTATATCCTTAAAAGATGCTTTAGACTCAAATGTATACGTTGGAACGTTTCAAGCGCTTCTCAATGGGAACGCGAGAGAGGAGGATGTTCACGCGGTTTTATACGTTGGTTCAAAACACTCGCCCAATTTTTCAGTCAAGCGCGAAGACACGAAGGAGTATTTACACGTGCCTTTAAAGTTTGCTAAGCAGAAAAGAGGTGATATAGAAGAAAAATTACCGATATGCGTGGAGTTTTTGATGAAACATGCAACCACAGAAGGTAAAAATACAGGCGTTTTCGTGTGTTGCGACGATGCGAAAGATCTCTCGATTGCAGTCATCGCTGCGTTTCAGTTGGTCAAGAACAAAGCACACTTACCGGTAGACTTTACGAAAGAAACAGTCAGAAAAGTTCTACTGCTGATCGCGACTCAACATTCGATTGCTAATCCTTGTCAAGGCACTGTGAAGCAAGTGTATGCGTACGTGATGACGCTGATAAAACAAACAACGATAAGTGCACATAGAAGAATAGAACCACGTGAGGAAATATAATGAATTAGAATAGTACATACATACATAGTAATATCGCAGTTTTCTCTGTCTAAACGCAAAGTCTGTACGTCACATACCTCCCCGCGGTTTCACTCGGTCTAATAATTCTCACGACTTGCCCTCTACGCATCCCATAATATCTCGCCACGGGGTCGTGCAATTGAATCCTCGGCAACTGTGTCTCTCTCACTTTATATCTTTCCAACAACGTCTTCTTCTCCTCATCGGTTAGCAAAACATGTTTGGGAACTAAAATATGGTCGGTAATATTCACCAATAACTCCGTCTCTTGAAAAGTTTCGATGATGAACTTTTGTTGCTGCACCTCCAACAGCGACTGCTTCGCGAACGGCGTCAAGGAGCTTCTAATCACGATAATCGCTCGCATAACGTTCTCCTCTCGCATTCTCTTCGCGTAATCTTTAATCATCTTCACCCCGACTTTCTCTTCCTCCGGGAAAAACACGAATATGTTTTCCGACGGATCGTCTCTTTTCGGAACCATAATAGTTAAATGCTCTCTCGACACTTCCCCGAATTCCTCCAAAAACGAATCCTTGTCTCGTTCCAACTCTTTTTGGGAAACTAAATACCCGCGAGAGGCGAGCATTTTAGAGACGGTTTTCCGTATTCTAAACAGTTTCGTTTTGCTATCTTGTTGTATCATTTTTGCTTATTTGCTTATTTGTTTATTTGTTGTTGTTGTTGTTGTTGTTGTTGTTCTTATTGTGTGTATTCGCCGCTAGCCGTCAATTTTACAATCTCACGACTCTGTTCTTCTCGCTCTGAATACTATTTCTATCTCAAACTCTCTTTGGAAAAGAAATTTGCCCTCTTTTCTTTCGTATTCGACAGCTGCTCGATGACGATCGCTTTTATACCGCGAGTAGTGTAAGCGTGTGTGTGTGTTCTTACGCGTCGTGCAAAATTGAATGACGATCGGGAGTCGTTTTTAATGGCGAGGAAGAAGAGCCCGAGGCAGCAGCGAAAAAGTAAAAACGAAAACAAAAGGAAAAAAATGAAACGCGCAAGCGCAACGTACACACATTAATACGCGTTTTACGTAAATTACGCGCTTCTACATGTCTAAAGTTCTACACATCTATCTATTTCCTGATTCTACGCGAAACGAACGCTCTCTTTCTTTTTCATTTCGCCAACGGGAGCGTTCACTCGTAACTTTTCCATGGCTTTTGCGACCACTTGACTCGCGCTTTGTTGAAAGCGCTTGCTCTCGGTTTTCGGTAAAACAAAGTCTTGAACAGAGAGGTTGTGCTGCTGCTTTTCCGGGTCGTCGTTTTGATTATCGAGTAAAGTATTCTCCGTGGCGCGTTTGACGACGTCTCGTGCGGCGGCTAGAGCGAAAACGCCGGCGGAGCGACACTGCTCGTCGACGCCGCGAGCGTTTTCGATTCTAGCGATGGAGGTGATTTTCTCAATCGCGGCAAAGAGTTTGGACGTTTTCGTTTCGTGACGTTCTGCTCTGTCACTATCGTCGTCCTCCTGATTGTGACATTCTTGTAACGAGAGCATCAATTCTTCCTTAGCCATGATATCTGGCACAACCATTAACGCTCTCGCGCACGCTACCAACGCGCTCGACCGGACGCTCGGATTGCAGTGCTTCAACAAAAACGAGTCGTGTTTGGTGAGCGTCGCGAGCGTTGCCAACGAAGTATTAAAGGAATTGACGGCGTTTTGTGTCCGGCAGCAACATTCGCCGATGCAATCCAACATTGCGGATAAAACTATAGCTTCGCTACCTATTGAGGAAGATAAATCGGCCATTTTTTCTAACTGGGATGATAACGAAACCAATAACGGGGCGACGATTGTCGGACCTATGAGCGCCGAACGAGTTCTATGACCGATTCGCCCGATACCTCTGTTTTGGTTTTCCAAAGCTTTCGGAGCGAACACGCGCGTTTTACCGCTCGTTGCAGCAATCGCTGATTTTTCGCTTTCTCCTGGCTCGAGAGAAGCGCTCGATGATGGAGGAGGCAATGCCGATAACGTCTTCGCGGCTTGCGCGATGCAACTCAAAACCTCCAGTTTATGACTCGAATCGCAACTCGTTCCATCGAACGCATGACCAATGGCTGTTGGAATAGACTCTTCCGGAGCGTTTTCAAACAATCTCGTTAAACCGTTCATGCGCGATATTTCCAGCGCTTTCACCGAAGGCGTCGGTGGATTCGCGTGTAATAGCGCGATTGAAAACTGACCAGCTACGGAAAAGAGTTCATCTGGGACGGTTTCAAACATTTCTGCTAATGCATACACGGCACCTTCCTGTGCGTCTGCTAAATCTGCATCGGCAATGTGTTGGGAAGGTTTGACGCGCCGCAAAGCGTTCAAAGCTTCGCGCAAAGTTCGCGGTTTTGGAAGCTGTTTTAAATGCCGCTTCAAATTCTTCGCGTTCGAATTCTTCTGCGTGAGCTCGTCGTCATCATCTGAGTCGATATCGTACGCTCGAAACTCTTCATCGTCCTCTTCAGAGTCGTCCTCTTCATCTTGCTCGTCTACTTCTTCGATATCGATGGTTGGTCCTTTCTCTCTTTTGCTTTCCCCTTCGACAGTTTCCGCCTCGTAAAAAGAAGATGGTAACACTTTCGACGCGTCGTATTCACCAAGTGTCACTTTCACGTTTGATTCCCACTCGGCTTCGTTCGCGCTTCGATATCCATCGTCGTCGTCGTCGTCGTCCTCGCCTTCATCTGGATCGAGAAGGTCGGTATCGCCATCTACCGGTGCGTTTAAATCCAACATCGTTGGATTTTCTGTGTTCATGGCCAACGAAAATTGTTTGGCGATTCGCGACGCGTGCGCGCGATTTTGTGCTGAGGACGATTCTAATCGAGACGATATGCCGTCGACAATGTAAGACGTCATCGTCGTGCCATCGTTGAATTTTCCACTTTCGATGCCGTTGACGAACTTTTCCCACGAAGCGCCGGAAGATTGCGATAGGATTAATGTCGCGTTTATAATAGCCGCCAAGTGGCCCTTCGCTTTCGCTGAACTCCCGACGACAAACTCTTTCGACGCCCATAACTCGCACGCGCTCACTATAATCGCGTGTTTGAAGTCTTCAACGCTCACATTTTCCGATGCGATTGCTCCGGCTTCGTCTCCGTTTTTTTCATCAGCGAGATAATCTGTGGGTAAAGGATTAACAATCAGCAGACGAAGCAGCGACGGGAGTACATTCCTTGGACACCCTTTTCGAAGTAGCAACTCCTCCCCCATGAAGTATCTGGTCGTTTCGCACTTCCAAAATCTCAGCTTTAACATCTGACGAAGCACGCGTTCGCAGTCGCGACTGGCGCTTGTGTATTTTTTCCTCCCGAAAACGTCAACAATAACGCTTTCGATTACTTTGCAACACGCCCGCGTATCTGATATCGAGTCTAATACGCGCGCTAGACTCTCATCCTTTTGATCAACGAACTTTTTTTCATCTTGTTCTTCCCGTTCTTCTTCTCTAAAATGAACAAAAGCAATCGCATTCGCGCACTTATCCGCGTATCCTCTTCTAGACAAAATTTGTAAACACGTCGACGCGAGAACAATGCTTCTACTTGCGTTCTTATCACTGCTATGCATTTCTCTATCGCGCACTCCCTTCCGATGCGGTAACAGACAACATCCCCTGGCAAACATTTCCACCGCTCCAATCTCTCGTTCTTTTTCTTTTTGATGCTCTTCTAAAACTAGACGCTCGTACAAGCGTTTCTTCAAGATTAAATCGGCGCGTTCGCACGCGTTTAAAAGCGTCCGCATTTCCTCCGACGCGCGCTCTAGATCGCAATAGTACTTCTGGGCGTTCGTTTCGTTCGTAACTTCTTCACTATCTCGTAAAAATTCACCCGTCTCGAAGAACGACGTCGCCGGCGCGTCGGACGTCGTCGAGCTACATTCCATCTCTACGCACTCCTTGAACATTTCCGCCATCGCTTTATTCGCGTTTTTTATTCGCGAATCGCTCACATCTGCGTTTAGCATCGCGTTCACGAAGTGCTCCTTCGGCACGATCTGTTCCCACGCTTTGCGCAGCGTATCATTTTTGGTATCCTTCTTATTAGAAATATCTTCATCAGAGACTTCTTTCTTCTTCTTTAACTTCTTCTTCTTCTCGTGCGTCGTCGTTTTTTCTGCGATAACCGCCAGCAGCGCTTCCACGCCCGCGAATACATTCGTCGTTCTTTTCTCTCCATCTTTCCTTCTTCTTTCACTTCTTCTTCGTAAATCTCTGTATCTCTCCACGCGTTTCTTCTCTAAACTCAAGTACTCTTTTCGCTTCTCTTTGTCTTCTTCGTCGTCGTCGTCAAAGAAAATCACCAATCTGGTCACGTCCTCCAAAACTGATGATGAAATCGTTTCTTCTTCTTCTTCTTCTTCTTCCGTCGTCGTCGTTTTCATTTTCAATCGCTCCGCGCAGTAAGAGTAGAACTCAGAGAAGAACTCAATCGTCTCGTCGTCGTCGCAGTACGTCTCTGTCGTTGTTTTCACCATCCTCGTCATCCACACATATCATAAATATATTACGATGAAGAAGTGAGAGCGAGTGGAATTTATTATTATTGAGAAGAAGAAGAAAAAAAGTGCAAAACAAATTTTGTCGTTTTGGAGCAAAAAAGCGTCTCAGAGCGGCGGCGAATCCAAAAACACGCAACAACAACAACAACAACTCTTTTACTGCGTCCAACTACTCTTTGTTGAGAGAGAACGAGAGCATTCTATGGGAGGAAAGAAAACGAAACGAGACGATGATGATGACGATGTGGAGGCGAAAAAGCTGGCAAAGAAACGAGCGAAGAAAATGAGGAAGATGAAAGCGCAGGAGGAGAACGACGACGAGAAGAACATCGGGTATGATAATTTTGTTGAGGTTCCCGATGCGGACGACGACGAGTACGAAGGAGGATTTGAAGACGACGGGAATACTACTACGACTAGAAAAGAAGAAGAAGAGAAACAAAAAGAGGAGAAGAAGAAGCCGCCGAAACCTGGAGAGTTCCCACTGTCGAACACGAAAGTGTACGTGGGGAACTTGTCCTGGCAAATCGACGACGAGAGTCTCAAACGCGCGTTCGTGGATATCGGCGAGATTAAGAGCATCGTCTGGATGGAGGAAAAGTTGACGAAGAAGTTCTTAGGCGCCGGAGTCGTCGAGTTTCACTCGGAAGAAGAGGCGACGAAAGCGGTGGAGAATTCCGGGAGGATGGTTTTGAAAAGAGAGTGTAAGATACGGCGTTGGGAGCAAAGAGGGAACACCGCGGAGGAAAGGAAAGCGGCGGCGGAGAGAGGCGAGTCGTTGCCGAATAGCAATCAAAAAGAAAAGAACAAGAAGAAGTTTCCAGAGATGGGGGAAAAACCTCACGGATGTTACACGTTGTTCATGGGAAATTTAGACTTTAACATGACGGACGACTTCATATGGGATTTCTTCAAGCAAAACGCCGGAGTGGAAATGATTAAAGTGAGGTGGTTGGAAAACCGAGACACCGGGGAGTTTCGAGGACAAGGATACGCCGACTTTAAAAAAGACGAAATCGACCAAGCGGCGACGTTACACAACACGCCGTGTATGGGCGGTAGGCCGATAAAGTTAGATTGGCAAGCGCCTAGAGGCTCTCGTTGAATAAATATCTTCTACATCAATTACATGCCCGCGCTAACTTTTGCCGAAATTCTAATAAGAACTTCTTCTTCTTCTACTCTTTCTTATCGTTTTTTGCGTCCTCTTGTTTCTCCTCCGCCAGCGCGACTTGCGGACACGAATCGTCCACGGCGAACAAATCGTGTAAAGCGATGATTGGCGTCATCAAAAGTCTCGCGATGTTTGTGTCGTCGTCGTGTTCGTTTATTTCATTGTCACTCTCGTCGTAATAATGCTGTCGATTTCTGACGCAAAGCGCCATTTGAAACAGAGGCAAATACGCCAACGACCCGTAAAACATCCTTCGGGCGCTCGTGATGTTCGCTTTTTGACGAAACATGAGCGCCGTCGCAACGAGCGGCGCACCCAAAGCGACCGCTTCGTACCGAAACGAAGAATCTTTAGACACCAGACCAACATTCTCGGCGATAAATCCAAGAGGTAAAAGCATCAACGAATTCCGAACCGCCACGTTCGCGGCTCTTCGCAAAGTTGGATCAAACGAAGGGTGCGTCAACATTCGATACCCGCCTTTAATGTAATCATCTCTACCCATAGTCGCTAGGGCCATAAAGTGCGGCATTTGCCACAAATACACCGCTAAAGGAAGAACCATGCCTTTGGCGAAATTCTCTCCTCCTAAGAGACTTGAAATACTAGTACTACTACCACTACTACTACTGCTACTACTGCTACTACTACTACTACTACTACTGCTACTGCTCCAACCGCTCGTATCATCGTTGTTCGATATCAACTTCAAATCTGCCGCCGCCGCGTATCCCATCATCGGCGGAATCGCTCCCACGACCGCCCCTACCCACGTGTTCAACCAGTGCACTTGCTTCAAAGGCGTGTACACGAACGCGTACAACAAAATGTTTCCACCACCTAACATCGCCGTCGTCTCGTTCGTATATTCGTTCAAATACCACGTCCCGGAAATCCCGCTCGCCGCCGCGAACGCAATCGCGTTCCCTAACGACAACCTCCCGCTCGGCAAAGGTCTTCGCATTGTCCTCGCCATCATCCCGTCTTGCTTCTTCTCCAAAATTTGGTTCAAACTGTTCGCGGAAAACGCGCACAACGCCGTCCCGAAAGAAGCGTTGAGTATCGTTTTTATTTTCTCTTCATCCAGAAGAACAAATTGCTGCTGCTTTTGCTGCTTCTGCTGATAATGCTGCTGCAGCCACGACGAGGAGGACGAGATTAAGGAGTTCTTCTTCTTCTCTGTCGTCGTCGTTCCCGTTGTTGTAACAGGTTGTTGGGTGGTGCCTAAAACCGCCCCAGCCGCCGCCGTGCTGACGACGAACACGCTCAGTTTAAACTTTGATAAATCTTTGTACGATTGGACGACGTTTTTTATTTTCATCATCATCGTTGTCATTTGCATCCGTTGATGATGATGATGACGATGAAAATGTTTTTGACGACTGTAGTAGTATTCTTCTTCTCACAACTCGTCGTCTGTATCGTCTGAATCGCAAAGAAAAAGCAGAGTTTCAGAAAAACGAGTATATAATAAGAGACTTCTTTCGTTCTTCTTCTTTCGTTCTTCTTCTTTCGTTCTTCTTCTTCTTCTAAAAAAAAACGACGACGACGAATAACCGATGATGACGCACGAACACAAACTCTTCTTCTCTCTTGGGTGTCTTTCTTTCTTGTGATGAAAAGTTTTTTTGTTTGTTTTTTGATTTTTTGTTTGTTTTTTGTTTTCTTGGAGAAGTGGAAGTTTTGGGACGAGGAGACGACACTTTTACGACGATGATGATGATGAGGATGAGGATGATGAGGATGATTTCGAGCCGTCGTTGTTTCTGTTGTTCTCCAAACTCGTCGTCGTCGTTACCACAAAAGAATACGAAGTTTGTGGTGAGGAGGAGGACGACGACGACGAGAGCAGAAAAAGAAAAAGCAGAAAAAGCATTCACAAAAGGCGAAGAAGAAGAAGAAGAAGAAGAAGAAGAAGCGAACAACAACAACATTATTAGTAACGGTCCTCCTCCTCCTCATCATCATCGATTGAGAATACGCGAAGGCAGACACGCGTTCGAGACGAAAACGGCGAAAGAAATGCAACGACTGTTTCTCCACTCGTTAAGAAGAGGAGGAGTGAAAGAAAATAACGAGGAGGAAAGAACGATGACGTCTCGCGATGTATATGTCGTCAAACTCTCGGGAACCGGGAAGGCGCCGAAACAGAAGAAACCGGAATTTAAGAAGAGCGAGTTTAGACCGGTTTTGATCAAGAACGAGTTGAAAGTGCAACTGATCCGGTTTACGGAGACGCAGAGTTTTACCAAGAATTTCGCGGTGCACGATGAAGAAGTGGAGGGGATACTCGAGGACGTGGTCGCGAACGGCGGGTACGGGAATTGGCGGGTGGATATGCGAGACGAGACGGCGTACGATATTCGAGTGACGAAGAGCGGAGACGCGTTCGTGTCCAGGAGTAAAAAGAGTAGGAGTAGTGTAGAAGAAGAGAGTAGTAGGAGTAACCACGACGACGAGGATGAATCGAAGAAGACGAACGGCGCGGACTCGACGAAGAGATTAATCAACACGACGAGGAAGAACGCGTCGTTTTTAGCGAACGACCGGGAGAAGAAACGGTTGATGCGAGCCGATGACCCGTTTTTAGTGCAAGTGGGCGTCTCTACGAAAGATGGGAAGATTAAAGCGGCAAAGAGGGATAAGTATAAGCAAGTGGAGGAGTTTTTACATCACTTGGAAGCTTCCCTTCCTGTTGCATCGGACGAAGAATATACATCTGCAAAGAAACCACTTAACATCGTCGATTTGGGATGCGGGAACGCGTACTTGACGTTTGCGACGTATTCGTTTCTGAAGAATACAAAGAGTATGGACACGAACGTCGTCGGTGTAGACGTGAAGAGGCAAAGCAAAGAGCACAACGAAGCGGTGGCGAAAGAGTTAGGTTGGGAGCGGGACGTTTCTTTCGTCCAAGGGACGATTGAACAGGCGGAGATACCTGGTTCTGAAAACGTAGACGTGTGTATCGCTTTACACGCGTGCGATACGGCGACGGATCAATCTTTGGTTCGAGCGGTGCGATGGAAGACGAAGTTGATATTAGCGTCTCCGTGCTGTCATCATGATTTACACGTTCGCATAAAAAAGAGCGTAACGTCGTCGTCGTCGTCGTCGTCGTCGTCTGTCTTGTTAGCTCCAATGACGTCTATTGCAAGACATGGCATATTGTACGAAAGAACTATAGATAACGTGACAGATGCATGGCGCGCTTTGGTGCTGCGTATACTCGGGTATAAAGTCGACGTCGTTGAGTTCATCGGCGGTGAACACACCGCTCGAAATACGCTCATCCGCGCGCGATATACCGGTGCAAAAGCGACGAAGGAATTGTGGGATGAACACGACGCAATGGTATCATCGTTCGGGTGCGAATCTTACTTGACAGAAGCTTTGAAAAAGGAATTGGAGAGTCGAAGGATATCCGTTACTTGAGTTTTTATGGTTGTTTTCCTTACAATGATCCATTGTTATTAATATCAGTCCACTCTATACGGCGACATCTGATCATCGTTTTTTGCGGTGCTAGTATAATTCGGCGAAGTTCCTGAAGGAGCCTCAGGAGCCGACGCCGGGGGAGTAGCAGTTGGTGCCGCCGCCGCCGCAGCAGCAGCAGCGTGTTGCGCCCGCAACGACGAAATCTGTACCACATTCTCCGCGTTACCACCACTATTAGCGCTGATGTTGTTGTTGTTAGACGAAGACATTTCCACGTCGCTACTCCCTTTCACCTCTCTCGCCATTATTCTTCCTTCCTCGTCGTGGTCAAACACCATCCATCGGTACCCTCTTCTTCGTTGGTACAATCTATACCCAAAATATCCAATCACAGAAAATACGACAAACAAAACAACAACCGCAATCCCAGCCGCCGCGCCTTTTGACAAAGTCACCGTTTTCCCGCCAATTGAAATTCTAACATTCCCGTCCTTGTATGTCTCCCAAGGACTCGAATCAAACTTCTCGCTGTCGCTTTCCTCTCCAGTGTACCACGCTTCAATAACTGACGCGCCTTCGTCTTTACACGTCGTAAACCGACTCTCGCACTCGTTCTGCGTGCACATGGTACTCTTTCCCGCGTAAAAACGATTGATATCTTTGGTTTGTGACGGCGTGTCCGCGCATCCGCACGTGCAATCGTAAAACGTCGCGAAGTTTTCGTTTAAGGCCGAGTTATGCGCCCCCGGGTCTGGGCACGAGTAAAACTTCGACGAGCACGCGGACGGCGTGCACTGCTGTATGCCGCCCGAATGAAACGCGTTCGTAATCAACGTCGGACAGTTGGAGTCTTTGCAACACGCGCACGAACAGTCCAAATACGTCGCAATATTCGTCCCTCCCGCGTTGTGTGACCCACTGTCTGGACAGCTCGCCACGTTTGAGGCGCACATGTTCGTCGTGCACAACTGCGGGTCCCCGACGTTGAACGTATGTTTTCTCGTCCCTAACTCGCACTGGCCGGGAAGACAACACTCGCACAAACAATCGTAGTCGAGCGCGTGTGCGTTCCTCGCAAAGAAGAGGACTGGAACACAGAAGAAGAAGAAGACAAAGAAGACAAACGGCGTCGACGATGACGACGATGCGGCGGTGGAGAAAAGCATTGTCACTCTTCTTCTTAAACAACAACGAAAGCGGCGAGGATGAAGAAAGTCTTTCTTGAAAGTGTGGATAAAAATGAAAAGAGAAAGGGCGTGTGCCTTTTTTTTGGTCTGTCTGCGTTTTTTGTCTTTTTTCCTTTTTTTCCTTTTTCATCGATCGAGTGAAAATTTTTTTTTGAGCACGCGAAAATGAAGGAGTTTTTTTATTCTTCGTTATAAAAATAGTATTACAAGTATTCGTGCGCGGATTCGAAACGCTCCCTCGACTTATTTACGGGGTCATTTTTCTTCTTCATCGGCGAATGTTGTTGCTGTTTTTGTTCTTGAGAAGACGATTTATTATTAGTATTATTATTAGCGTTCGGCGACGAGACGAACTTGTCCTTCATGCTTTCGACTTTCTGCGCGGTTTCCGCGGCTTTTAAAGCGCTGTTGACGACCGTATTGTTGCCTTGCAAAATGTGGTCGGTTTGTCGGACCCAGTTGTGCCCGAATTCCATGTTTCGTAAACCTTTCTCGCGCTTTTGGAACTTTAACATGGAGTAGGTGAAAATGCCGGCGAACCCGAGGTTGATGATGACGACGACGCCGAGACCGGAGACGACGCCGAAACGGTTGACGACAAACATGCACAGCGCGGCGTCGCCGGCAAGGAGGGCGATGATGAGCAAGAGTTTGACGACGTTGTAAAGGAAGAGGCGGATGGTAACTTCACGGAAGAATGCGACGAGACGATGCCAGGTCGTATCCTCAAAAATGCCTTCTTGTTGCTTTTCGACGTCGATGAATTCTTGTTCGGATTCAAAGAGTTCGGATTTCAAGTCACGCCTGCGTTTTTGCGCTTCGGTCATGTGCGCGCTGTCCGCGTCGTCGTCCTCAAAATCTTCTTCGTAATAGTAATTGTCGTTTACGTGTTCTCCTTCTCGAGTCGCAAATCCGCCGTGTGCTTTGGTGCTCATGCCTAAAGCGTCAAACGCGCCATCGATGACGTGTCTATATTGTTGCGGTAAATACGAAACGATGGTGTTTGGATTCATCCCAAAGGCGCCTCCTCCTCCTCCTCCTCCCCCAACGCCGGCTGTTGAAAGGAGATTATCCTTCGAATATGTCGGACTAATCGGCTGTTTTGCGTAGATCAATTCACTCCCCGAGTCTTGTCTCGAAAGCGTAGGACTACGCGGCAAAGATCGGTTGCTCAAATTACTCAACCGGTCGTCGCTTAGCGCTCGTTCGTGATGTGTCAAAGACATAGAGTTACTGGGTTCGCGCAGACTTCCTTCGCGACTTATCACGGTGGATTCAACCCCTTTCTTCAACGTTTTCGCAACCGTCTCAATTATGCTTGGAGCACGATTGAGTTTCTTATTGCTACTTCCACTACTACTACCCACAGATCTCCCAGATAGGAGCAAGTGCTTATTCCCGCTATTCTGTCTCCGATGTTCACCCGGACCACCACTCGTCGTCGTTGAGGATCCGCTTCCACCCAATGCCTCTGCTCGCTCAATCTTCTCGTTGAATGAATCGTAACTTTTCGTCTCCTTGAAGGCCCGCTCGACGGAATCCAACGCCTCCGTCGACCACATCTCTAAAATCTCCGACACCGTTTCCGTAAACGCCACAAAATCCATCGCCACGCCGTGCGTTTTAAAATATTTCTGAAAGTGCGCTTCCATTTTCCCGCGCATCCACCGCAACGAGTGCGTCGTGCTCTCTTCTTTCTTCTTCAATTCACCTAAACTTAAACTCATTCTCTTCCTCCGCGTTGCCGACGCGCTTCGTTCGATTTTGTTATTATTATTATTATTATTATTATTATTATTACTATTCGCATCGCGCTCCTCCATCAACCCATTTTCTCTCTCTTTCCTCATGTAACTCTTCATCTCAGATCCAATCACCATTTCGCAGTCTTCGATCCATTCTTTGACGTGTTCTAAAGTCACTCCAAACCCTCTCTTTTGTTCCATCTTTCTGAACGTCATCGAGAGTTTCTCCTCCACCGACGCCTCGGTTCGTAAACAAACTAAAATCAACAAACGAAGCGTATCGATGTACGATTCCCCTTCGTTTGTTTCTCCTTCGTCAGACCTTAAAACGTCTAAAACGCTATCTTCTACATCTAAATCTACGCTCAGTTTCATCGCCCCGGTGGGTAAGCACGATATCGGCACGCTGTTCGGCAATACGGTTATTATTTTCTTCGTAACAGAATCGTCGTCCTCCGATGATGATTTCACAAAAAAGCCCGCGCAATTGTGCACGTTCGCGCCTTGTAAAAAGCTCAAAAACATCTTCTCCGAAGTAATTTGCGACCAAGGATTTCGGGAGTTCATCTCCACCAGTTTTACTATCGCGTCCATTATTTTATTACTCTTTCTTTTTGTCGTTTAATGTTTTTGTATATATAGCAGAGAGAGAGAGAGAGAGAGAAGTGCGAATTATGAATGAATTGTGGTGAAGACTTTTCTTGCAAGAAGAAGAAGAAAGAACAAAAAAAAAGCTGATTTTTCTCTTCTGAATTTTTTCCTTCGAAAAAAGAGTCTCTCAAAAGTTTAAATTTCTTTATCACACACACACACTACTATTAGTATATCACGCACAAACACACTCTTCTTAAAAGTAATATATATATATATAATAAGAAGAACACAAAGAGAGCAAAAGCAAAGAGAATCATGCCACCAAAACCAGGAACGTGTTACAAGTGCGGACAAACCGGACACTACTCTCGAGATTGCGCGACGCCGAAAGAGTCGTGGTTGCCGAAAGATCAGAGAGAGGCACATTTTTCCTCTCTCACTGCTACCGCGACGACGACTACGAACAATAATAATAAGAACGATGATGCGAACGACAACAACAACAACAACTACGAAGACGACGAGCGAGCGATGGACATCGGCGATGGTGGTGCGGGGGGAACGACGACGACACCAAAAGCAGAAGAGAAAGAGTCGAAACGGAAACCAAAGTTTTCCGTGGAGGAACACGTTTTAGGCCCGAACGGAATTCAAAAAGTCTACGAAACCTTCGCGGATGTGTACGATCGAGAAAGGAAAGGGAAAGGGAACGAGACGCACGATATTGCTTTGATATTAGGCATGTATAGAAATTGGGCGCACGAGATGTACCCGTACGAGGATCCAGATGTGGTGTTGGAGCGCGTGAGGAAGTTGAAGAACAACGCGCAAGTAAGGAACGCGATGCATAGTTTTATGGATATGGGCTTAGGCGAGGACGAAGATGGAGATACGAAGAAAGGTAAAGCGAGCGCGAAGAAGAAGACGAAAGAGAATAAAAGAAAGAGCGGCGATGGTGAAGACGTTGACGGCGACGACGACGAGGATGATATTGTCGGTGATGATGTGGAATTTCCAGACGACTCTGACGGAGGAGAAGATGAAGAGGAATACGACGATGTCGAGTTTCCGGACGACGACGAGGAGGAGGATGAAGACGCCATGGACGCCATGCGCGAAGCAGAAGGACTCACTAAACCAATGAAGAAGAAAAAGAAGAATAGTAACAAGAAAGCGGAAAATATGTTCGACGATGCCGTCGCGCCCGAGAAAGAAGCGTTTATGCTCCCTCCTTCAGACGACGATGAGGATAAGGACGAACCGTTAGATAAAGAACGCGCCGAGCAAGCTAAGAAAGCCAAAGAGGAAGCCGCTGCGGCGAAGAAAGCTCGGGCAGATCAATTGAAAGAGGAGAAAAGACGACGCGTTCAAGAAACGTTGGCAGCTATTAAGGCGAAGAAGGATGCGGCGTTGGAGAGAACCCATCAAAGTCAACGAGGAAACGCGGCTGCTTCGAGCTCATCGGATGATTCAGACTCCGATTCGTCCTCACTTTCGAAGCATTCATCTGATTCTTCCTCTTCTTCTTCTCTTTCCTCTTCGAGTGAATCCAGAGGTAAAAAAGGGAAGAAATCAACGAAAAAGAAGAAGATTGCTGCCGCCGTCGAGAAGAAAGAAGATATGCCGCCGCGGAAGAAATCGACGAAGAAGAAGAAGAGAATTTTGAAAAAGAAGAAAGATGTGGGAGGAGAAGATGGAGGTGCGTCAGAGGAGGATGCGGGGGCAATACCAGACGCTGTGAATTCGCCATTTCGGCCAAAATTGTTCAACCAATCATCTTCAGACGAAGAAGAAGAAGCCGAAAAACCGACTCGACAGCGCAGAGAGATCAAGGGCATGGCGAGCGATTCGGAATAAAAGAAAAAGAGAGAGAGAAAGAGAGAGACGGGAAAGATTAATATACTATTAGTATTATTATTATAACTTAGACATGGTCACCGGTGCTTCTCTCGTTAAGATCTTTACCTCGTCACCGATAATCTCCAACACTTGCGGGTTTGCGCCTAAAACGCCGAAAGACATGCCGACGTCAACTCTCCAAATTTTCCCGTCGCACTCGCAATTCGCTCCTTGCATTTGCGGGGTGTGCCCTACTACCAAACGTTTCACGGGAATGCCTTCGATTTCGTTGATCTTCTCTAAAGTTCTCGATAATAACGTGCACGCGTTCGTTCGTTCCGTATTCGTGGCGTAGTGTTCTGTCCCGTACGCTCGGTGCCAAACTACAGAATCCTTCACGCCGCCAATTGCCATCCCTAAAGCCACTTTCGTATCCTCGTCTTCGATCCGTTTACCGCGCATCCATTCCGAAACGCTCTTGTTCAACTTATCTAATCCAAAATCAACGTGTCTAGGCACCAATCCTCCGTGCGCGAATACGGTATCGTTGACGATCAACACCGTATTGTGCATGGACAGTTGTTGCGCCAACGGTCCGCCCGGTGAGAACAAACCAACCCTAGCGTTCGTCTGTTTTCTCCACTCATCCATTTCGTCTTCTTCTTCTTCTTCTTCTTCTTCTTCTTCTTCTTCGCCATCTTCTTGTTTGGACGATCGTCTTCTTCTTCTCCCGGGAACGGCGTCTTTACCAAACAACTTCACCAAGTGGTCCGAAAAGCGCATCGATTCGTGGAACGCGCCTCGAGAGACGTACCGGAAATCTCCGGAAATGTTCAAAACTTCGTGATTCCCGTTCAAAACAAACACATCTCCTCCCGCTTTCCTCGCCGCTTTCCCTAACTTTTGCAGTAAAATCAAAATCCCAATCTCGTCGTCGCCTCGATCCAACACGTCTCCGACTTGCACGAGCACCGTATCGCCGCCCACCCACTGAGGATTCACGTTATCGTCGTCGTCTTTACCGAGCACTCCGGCAATCCGTAACGCTCTTCGCGCTTGTTGAATGTCGCCGTGTAAGTCGCCAATCGCGACCACCCTCCCGTTCGTTTGCACGTGAAGTTTCGGGTAATTTGATTTTTTTTTCTCTGCGGTATTTTTTTTTTCGACGTCAGCAGTTTGAGAGGAGGACCCATTTTCACTCTCTGTGGCGAGTAATCGAATCGAGTTGTTTGATCTCCTCGTCGTCGTCGTACCTTTTTTACTCCTGTTGTTACAATCGTCTTTCAGAGAGATGGATTGAATCACTTTTTGACTCCTCCTCGTCGAATTCGTCGTCGTGTTATTAAATCGGACGATTGATGAGGAGGAGACAGAGGCTCGCGCGCTCGTCGTCGATCGTAACGGATGATGATGATGATGATGATGATTTTTGGAGGTGGTGGAGGAGGAGATAACGCCACGTACAATTTGTCGTGACGACGACGAGAAGGAGACAGAGGACGGGACACTTTTCCCGATGGACGATTCAGACGATTCAGACGACGACGACGACGAGGAGGCGGACATTCCCGAAAGCGCTCGAATGTGCGTCGTATACTTGCCACTCAACATCATCATCGCGCCGCTGCGTGTGGGTGTCACGAGGAGTGCTTTGTGGAGTACGTTTTGATGGAGTCTCGAAAAGTTCGTCGTCCTTTGCGTGAGCGTCGTCCTGAACATTTTTATCAAGACTTTCTGAAAAAATTGATGATTTTTTGCCCACGCAAAAGTTGCTTGCGTACAAGTAGTAGTTTGTAGTAGTGTTCACCAAGAAACAAACAGGACGCGAAAACGTTCTTCGTTTAAAAACGAGAAGAAAGAAAACCACGTATTAAACACGTTTTTCGAGCTATGTTGCTGCTATTACTGCTGCTATTAGTACTACACGTTTTCGTCGCCGTCGTCCAAAAACTCACGATTTTTTCTTAACAGTTGCTCGGCTTTCATCACGCGAGTCGTCGCCGGGTTGTTTTTCTTCTCCAAGTCCAACTCTAAACACAACGCCAACACTTCGTCCACGGAGTTCACGACTCTCTCCATCGCTTTCTTTGTGATTTCTAAGTCATCTGGTTTGTTCAGAGCTTTCTCGGTGGCGCCTTCGATGAGGATTTCGCTCATTCCCATTCTTTCCGTGGCGAAGGAGATATTCTTCTCCATGTCCTCGAGCGCGGTGGAGCGACAGATAGAAAGCTGTCGAGCGAACTTTGCAAAGTCTAAAAGCGTTTGCTTCGTCTTTCCTTCTCCTTCTTCTTTAACTTCTTTACTCCCATACAACTCTCTGTCGACGAAGGATTCCACTAACATCCTCCTCACCTTCCATCGCGCTCGTTCAATCGCCTCGTCGTCCTTGAACAACTTCGCCTTGTATCGACTCTGCGATATTTCTTTCACGCACTCGTCCGCTAAAAAAACCTCCGGTTTCATATTTCGCTTCCGAAACGCTTTCGCGCAAATCAAACAAATCTCCTGAAACGCCCCGAACACTTCCACGGAGACTTCGTTCTTCCTCATCGCCATCTTCGCGTCGTAGACGGTATCGAACGCCGCCTCTAAAAACTGCGACGAGTTATACTCGCTTTCCGAGAATTTCCGGACGAGCGCGTCCACGTCGCCGTTATTCTTCACGTACTCTTTACAGAGCGTCGAAAACTCGACTAAATCCACCACTCCTTTGTTAGTATCGTCACCAGTAGTACCTTCTAACTCGGACTCGAGGAGTATCGAAGGGAGATTTTCGATGACTTCCTCGGGAGTTAATAACAGAATTTCTTCTCCTTCTTCTTCTTTCTCCAATTTAAAATAGGACGAGGAGGAGGAGGAGGAGCTCAAAACATAATCGCTTCGTATTCTCTTCGACCTCTTTTTCCTCCTCGCTTCTGATCCTAATAACGTTGTTGTTGGTGGTGGTGTTCTCCTCCTCCTCGTCGTCGTAAAAGCTTCTTTGAGTACTCCACCAATTCTGCTCAAACTGATTTTGCTCATCTTTTTTTTTATTTTGACGCAAAAAACAAACTGACGAGACTTTTTGCTTCGTTTTTCACTTTTTCACATCATACTCGAAAAACACCACAAAAAAAGAGTACATGTTCTTAAGAAGAGGTACTAATAATGACGACGACGACGCAAAAGGGCTTCTTCTTCCTGCGCCGCTCCCTTTTCGTCGTCCTCGTTCTCTTCTCCTTCTCTTCTTCTTTGTCTTCTTCTTTTAAATACGTCGTCGTGTTTGCGTTTGAGGATGAGGTTGAAGAGAAAACGACGACAAAAACTTCTTTGTCTTCTTTCAAACTGTCGTCGTCGTCTGAAGTCTCATCGTCGTTAGACGGCATTCCGGTGTCGAACACCATAAGTGTGGATCCAACGCGCGTTTCGCAAATAAGTTGGCAACCGAACGCGGTCAAGTACGAGAAGTTTTTGAGCAACTCGGAGTGCGATTATTTGATCGAAAAAACGTTTTCCTTGTCTTCTTCTTCTTCGTCTTCTTCCGTCAATCTCGTCGTCGAACGAGAAGGAGATTCGGTCGTGAAAGATATCGAACGAAGACTAGCGGAATGGACGCACACGCCGTCGTCGCACGGGGAAAAGTTACGAGTATATAAACACGATTTAAGAACGAGAGAGACGAGTTTGAGACCGTTGTATTCAAAAGTATACGCGCCGTTCGAGCGCGAGAAAAACGTCGGACGAATCAACGACATGCACTTAGGCACGGTGGTTTTAGTTTTGAAAGACGAGAGCAGGAAAGAAGGCGAAGAAGAGTTTAGCTCGAACGGGGTGATTATGTTTCCAAACGGTAACAGTGGTCACAGAGGGGGCGATAGCGGGAAGGAATACGAACAAGGGAGGAGGACGGCGACGACGTGCGAAGATATGGACGCGAGTTTGTTTTTGAAAGCGAAAAGAGGAGACGCAATCCTGTGGTTACACACGACCAGAGATCAAAAAGACGACGGGAACGCGACTGGCGTCGGCGAATGCGTGTATGCAGGAGGGAAGGTTGGAGAGAAGTGGACCGCGGTGAAGTATTTACACTTGGTGACGACCCAAAAATAGTTCGGAGTTTTTAGAGTTTTAGAGGATGTTGTACGTAGTTGCAGTTTTTTTATTTCACCTGGTCTTTTCGCTCGGCAACGGTTTGTTAAAGCCGCCCGGACGGTTCATGTATTGCCTCGCTTCCCGTTTGGTTTTCTTGAATACGCCGGAAACGTTTGCGTTTGGATCATTTACGTGTTTGTTCTGCGTGGTATCGAATCCGGAAAAGCCCATGAGCTTTGCCATCTGTGCCGCTTCGTCGTCCTCAAAGTCGTCGTTGTCTTCTGCAACGACGAGTTCTTCTTTTCCTTTTTCTACCAGAGGAGGCGGTGGCGGAGGCGGCAAATCTGTTCTGCGTTGACCACCGCCTCTTCGCTCGTCTGTTCTATCGTCGTCGTGTCTATTGTCGTCTCTATAATCTCTCACTCGTTCTCCTCTTCCTCCTCTTCCTCCTCCGCCGCCGTCTCTTCCTCGAGCGCGGTACGGCTCGTCTCGCCCCCCTCGTCTATGTCCTCCTCTATCGCGAGATCTCGATCGGGACCGAGACCGGTCTCTCCCTCTTCTTGTTCTATCATCGTCGTAATAATCGTCGCGTCCTCTTCCTCTTCCTCCTCTGTCTTCATCGCCGTCGCGATCGTTCTCACCTCTTCCTCCTCCTCCTCTGCTCCATCCACCTCCGCCGGTTATGCCCACGTTTCTACCTCTGTTCTCGTTTCTGTTAAAGTTTTCTTCTGGAGACCGGGACCGCCGTCGTTGTCGGTATCGTCTCTCCTCCTCCTCCTCCTCCTGCTCCTCTTCCTCAAAGTGGCGTCGTCCTCCAACAGAATCTCTTCTTCCTCTGTCTCTGTAGTACTCGTCTTTCTCGTCGCGGCCTCGCCCGAATCGTCCTCCTCGTTCAGAAGAGTTCATCGTGATTTGGTTCACGAAAGAAGAAGCTCTACTCTTTCGTCGTCGTCGTCGTCGTCGTCGTCAATTTCGTCAATTTCGTAAACTTTTCCGAATCCTCTCGGATTTTCTCAAAATGCGCAACCCAACTCTTCGGACAGTGTTTCTCGAACAAAGCTTTCAGCCGTTTCAATTCCTTCTTCTTGTTATTATTATTCGTTTCCTCGATTTCTCCTCGTTTTATGGCTTCGTAGTACGCGTCTCTGTGTTTGTAGCACAATTCGCGTTCCTCTCGAAGCATTTAAGAATTCTATTATTTCGTCTCTTTTGTTTTCTGACGAGTGTTTTCTTCTTTTATTTCGTTGTTGATGAGCCAAGTCTCTCATCAAAATCGGACAAAAAAATTGAAAGGAACTTTTTTCCATTTTACCCAAATCCCTAGAAGAAGGAGAAGAATTCTCTCTCTCTCTCTATCAAATTCTGAACGCAAAGAGAGAAAGAGAGAGACTTTTTGAACGCGCGTTGATCAAAGGATGAACGAAGACGAGGTACTTACATAGTTTTCTCGCAGATCTCAAAGTTTTAGACGCAGATCTCTGTTTTGTTCTCGCGTTTATAACCGCTACGCGTGATGTCTTCTTAAAAAGTTTTTTGTTGTTGTTCCCTTTTTGAAAGAGTCGCTTTTTACCCGCACTTTTTCTTATTAATTTCCTCCTCTAACGACCCCCACTTTGTCTTTGTCTTTGTCTTTGTCTTTGTCTTAAAACAGAACGCCAAGGAAGACCCTTCCTCCTTGGACGGCGGCGGCGGTACTACCGCCCAACAGGGCGGGTCGACCAAAACAAAGACCAAGAAACAGTGTTCCTCGGTGTACCGGGGCGTACGGCAAAGGCCGTGGGGAAGGTACGAAAAAAGAATTCCTTTTTTTTCCCTCTTTTTCGGAGATATTTTTCTCTTTTTTGAAGGGGCAAAATTTCTCTTACCAAACTCACCACAAAAATACTCTTTCTTCTTATTAAATAACGACGCACTCATCAACAAACAAACAACAAATAGTTGGGCGGCGGAAATTCGCGACCCGAACCGAGGCGCTCGATTATGGCTCGGGACGTTCGATACCGCGGAAGAAGCGGCGAGAGCGTACGACGCCGCGGCGAGGCACATACGCGGGCCGGGCGCGAGGACGAATTTTCAACTCGCGCCGGGGGAAGAGCCGGCACCGTTTGTGTTACCTGATCCACCGGCAGGGAGAGGCGGGGGAGGGGGCGTCAGTGGAGGAGGAGGACGCGGAGGAGCAGGGAGAAGCGGCGGAGGGTCCGGACGAGGGCCGCACGCCTCCAAGAAGAACAAATCGAAAGACGACGGGAAAGGCGACGAAAAGAATGGGTTCCACGGCTCGGAACCGAGTAAGTTTCCATCCGCGGCTGGTTTGAGCTCGTTTACGTCTTTAGGATTGCCCACGCGCGGATTCAACGGCTTGACGCCGGAGAATGACTTGTCCGCTCTAGTCAACGCGAACTTGGCGTTGGCGCAGCAAAACTTGGAGATGAGCGGGAGACACACGGGAAGTCCGGATTATAACGGCATTCGGTTGAGTTCGGGGTACTCGCCGACGATTGCGGGGTCGAGCTCGTTGCCAGGTGGTAGATTAGGCTCGTTTCCTTCCCCGTCGGAGTTATTAGCTGGGTCGCACCTGAAGTACTCCTCTCACCAATCGAATTTAGGCAATAATAGAGAGAGTAACGGAGGAGACAACGATGGAAAGAACAACAATAGCAAAGATAATAGCAACATGCCGGCGATGTATGGAAACGCGGGTGGGAAACGGGACCGCGGGCCATCGAGCGCGTTTTTTGGTACGTCCTTTGGCGTCGCCGGAAGTTTCGGTTCGATTTTCCCGCACGACATGCTCGGAACTTCGCCGTCCGATCGAAGCGGGAATAAGAATTCCACGAAAGTGGATTATTACGACGATTTGAACGCAGGGACCAGTCCGAGTTCTCGAGGGAACTCCACGCACAAAGGCGATAGACATAATAACAACGGTAACAACAGCGGCGGCGGTAGAGGCAGAGGCTTCGGAAGAGGTTCTGGAGGCAGAGGCGGCGACAGAAACAACCAAACGGACGACGAGAATACGCAAAACGGAGGCAATGCTTTCAAAGTTGGAAGCATCGGATATATGCGCGACTTGGACGACGCGCTACCGTTGGTTGGAAGTTTAGAACTCGGATCACCAGATTTGGGGAATTACGTCGAAATTGGTAGGAGTAATGACACTAAGAACAACACGAATAATAATAGCAAGGCGTCGTTGCGCGGAACGAAGAGCAAGTCAAACGCGTCTCCAACGAAGAAATCCGGTGGTAGCAGTGGACGGTCTTCTGGGAACAGCAACGAAGAGACGAAATCGGGAGGACGGTCCACTCGAGGAACGACGAGGAGTTCCCAGGATCCGGGTTCAGATACATTCGACGCGCTCTCCGCGTTGATTGATCAGAAACGGAAATAAAGAGAATAGCGTGCGAGTACTTCGTCATCTACTACTGCTGAAAAGAAGAAGAAGAAGAAGAAGAAGAAGAAGAAGAAGAAGAGAGAACGAAAAGAGTGTGAGTATATATATATACAACAGTGTATCTTTTAATTTATATGGTGTATAAAATGGTATTATTAATATATGGCGGTGAGATATCGTCTCTTCTCGTTCTACGACGAGCTTGGTCTCTCGCGCACCGCGCATCATTTTTTGAATGCCGCTTATACATCGTTCGCCCCTTTGAACGACCCGCCAACCGAGGCGGATAAGTTACCCTTCGGTTTGTATTGGTTGTTCTTCAAGTCGTCCTCGTAGCCAGCGCCGGTTCCTTTTGAGTCTTTCAACGCGTACTTCATAAACCACTCGCCCAAAGATAACTGTTAGTGTTGTTTGTTGTTTTTGTTTTTTGTTGTAAAGAATAGTACCAACAAAGAGAGAGAGGAAAACAGGTCAGAATTTTTTAAGGAGGCGGAGGCCGAAAGAGCGCGCGATGATAAAATTAGATTTTGCCACCGAAAAAGAGAGAAGAGAAAGAAGAAGGGTAACACAAGGAGAGGAAAATTCTAATCTCTTTCCCTTCTTGCTCTCTCTCGCGAAGAAGAAGAAGACGAAGAAGAAACGTCTACGACGTAAACGACGACGACGACCATAATAAATCACTTCGTCGTCGACCGTGGTGGTGCGTTGAGTAACAAATACCGCGTCGTTTGCGTTCAATAGGAGAAGAAGATTGCAGAAGAGAACACCACCACAACAACACAAAGACAAAAGAGATCGAGGGAGAAGAAAGCAGATAAAACGCCCTCTCCCCCTCTTTTTCTCTCTCTTTCGCTCTCTGTTCTTTCTCCATTTTCGTGTAAAAAATTATCCTACAAACGCACCTTTTCTCCTTTCTTTTTACCTTTCGCGCCCATTTTTTGCGTCGCCGCGCGAACGGTCGCGTTTCTTTTCACGGTTTGGACTCTAGTAGCCGCGGTAACTTTCGTGCCAACGAGGGAAGTTGTCAACATGATTTAGTAATTCTTGGATGTTTTTTATGGTGTGATTGTGTGGGAGGAGGAGAAAAGGAGAGAAGTTTCGGGGCGAATCCTGGTTTAGGGACTCTCGGACCCCCCCAAAAAAGGCCTCCTCTTCCGCGAAGACCTCCCCATCCACAAGAGAGTTCACTTTAAACACACGCTTACAACACACGCATAAAATATGGGTCGCGTTCGCACGAAAACGGTCAAGAAGGTACGTTTGTAACACGAATCAAACGTGAAGAGAGAGTTTGCGCGTTCGCGAGAGTTTTCTCTCGCGTTGTTTTTAATCACTACTCGATTTTCATCTTCTCTCCCTTTTTTTCTTTTGGGGCGAAAAATTTCGCGCGTCCGGAAAAGGGGAGGAGGAGTGTGCGCGCATGGTACTCAATGCGAGCGTTTAGGACACAAACGTGTGCATAAAGATCACATCCACGCTTTTTTCGGTGTATCTGCGCGTTCTATCGTTCGCGAGAGTGTGCGTATGCGCGAAAGTCGGCGTGGAATTTCAAAGGCCTTTTGTTCTCTTAGCCCTATGCTCACGATGTTTCTTTCATTCTTACTTAAAACACCACAGGCCTCTCGTCAAATCATCGAGAAATACTACTCCCGATTAACTCTCGACTTTGCCACGAACAAGAGAATCGCGGATGAAATCGCCATCATCCCGTCCAAGAGATTGAGAAACAAAATCGCCGGTTTCACCACCCACTTGATGAAGAGAATCCAAAGAGGTCCGGTCAGAGGCATCTCCTTGAAGCTTCAAGAAGAGGAAAGAGAGCGTAGAATGGACTTTATTCCGGACGAGTCTGCGTTACAAACTGACTCGATTGAAGTCGACAGAGATACCATGGATATGTTGAAGTCCATGAACATGGGTAACTTACCGGGTGTGTCTATTGGACACAGAGGAAGACACCACAATAACCGCCGATAAGCAACCAAATAAGACGCGTAATAGCAAAACATATAAATTAATGTGTGTGCGTGTTCGTTTTAAAGCCTACCATGTCCTTTTTGGGGAGATTACCGTCGTTTAAACTCGATGGATGAAAATGGAGGTTGAATACGCATGAAGCTGACAACTGATCGAGTTAGGATCAGAGGAAGTACGCGCTATGGTGTTTTTCACTTCGGCGACTGGAACAGCCTAAATAAGTAGCTCTAATCTATACTAGGAAACATAGCTTTGATAATAAAATTTACTTTTATTGCTTCATTTTGCAACGCATAGAGAATCAGTACGTGCGCATTCGTTTTGCGATAGCGCGCTTCAAAAGTCATCAGATTTACAAAACACGCGCGAGCTAATATCTTCTACATAAACAATTTCTACGAGCTGTGTTTTATAAGTCCGCACTCTTTGATAAACTTTTTAAACCTCTCAATATCTTCGAAGGCGATTTGTACGGCGACTTGACTCTACTTTGCCGCGTGTTGAAGCTTTTCCTAGATTCAATACCGGCTAAAATAGACGAGGATTTTTGACTCGGCGGACTCGTCAAACTGTCGTTGTTTGTATTTTTCGTCGCGGACGTTATGGAATTGGAAGGAGCAACGCCGCTCGTCTTCCTTTTGTCTTTTATTATCACGACTGCATCATCGTCATCATCTTCGTTATTGTTGTTATTTACGTCGTCATCTCTACTGCTTTTTACATCTTTATTCGTGTCGACAACGTTCGAACGGGAAGAAGAAGGCGCCGGAGCTTTTTCTCCTTCATTGGTGTTGGCAGAGAAGATCTTAATACTTTTCGGTAATGATCCGGACTTTCGAGGCGCGATGGCGCCTCCAACAGTTCCACTTTCATTTTTGAATTTCAAACGCTCTTCATCCTCGAACTTTTCCGTGGATTCAATCATCTTTTGTACGGTTTGAATGATAGTCTCAAACGTCGGTCGATCGACACTTTTTTGCGACCAGCACAAACGCATCAACTGAATAAACTTGTCGAGCGCGTGGAAACGAGGTGAAACATCCGCTGGAATTTCTGGACGTTCCTCTAGCTCAATCACGGCGTGCAAAACCTGCCAGTGCGACCATTCCGCCCACGGCAATTGCAACGTGAGGATTTCCCAAAGTACGATACCAAAAGAGTAGACATCTGACGCTTTCGAATAATCACCCGTGTCTAATACTTCAGGCGCCGACCAGCGCGGAGAGTGCAAGTTCACGGAGGTTGAGACACTATTACCCGTAGCTCTATTCGCGGCAGTCACGCGACTCAAGTTGAAATCACCAACTTTAACGCGGAAAGATGCATCAACCATGAGATTTGCAGATTTCAAGTCTCGATGAATTACCGGTGGAGTGCAATTGTGCAAATAACACATGCCACACGCTGCGCCGAGCGCGAGACGTAAACGAACGCGCCACTGTAAAGATGGCACGCCAGGTTTCGCGTGGCGTTGTAAAACTGAAAATAAAGAACCACGCGCGCAATATTCTTCGACAATAGCTGGAGGGTATCGCATTATTCCAAACAGAGCGACGATGTTCGGATGTCGCAAATTCGTCATAATCGAAACTTCCTTCTCGAGTTCGTCCATCGCCATGCGAAGGTCGGACGATTCTTCCATGCCTTCGGTTCCGATGAACTTTACGGCCACTTGAACGTGATTCCAAACTGCGACGTGAACTCGTCCAAAGGAACCTTCCCCGATTTTCTGTTTCAGCGCAACTTCACTCTGAGTAATCAACGTCGTATTTAATTGAGAAGCGATTCGCTTTTCGCTCGGCGTGTGCATAAACTTCTTCCCGATGTCGCCGCTACTGCCGCCATTCCGATCTTTAGAAAGCATCGGAGAAAGATCCTGGGACACCGTTCGACTCGATGTGAGTCCAGCGCTCAGTTTCTCTTGCGAAGGCTGCCGGCGCTTCTTTCTTCTCATTTTACCACCGTTTTCTTTGATTGCACGATCAGCCGCACTCTCAAGCTCCGACATTGGCCACAGTAATACCGAGCCAAACGTTCCCGCGGTAGCAACACCACTGTGCGAACCGCTCACGGCGTGAACACCGCACATGGAGACCATACCAGACCGATGCGCTAAAATTTTGCCAGGCACGCCGAGATTTAAACTTCTCTCGTCGACTCTCTTCGTCACGTACGCGTCGAGTTCATCAGTCGAAGGAAGCTTCCATATGGTAATATGACCAGAAACATGTCCAATAATCAAAAGACTGGCAAATTCAACGATATCGACGCTACACGCCAAACTCCCAAACGGAATTTCATTGATCTTTGCGCTTCGCGCTTCCGGAGCGATACCTCTTCCTCCCCAGAGTTGCACCGTTCCCAAAGCACTCCCGAACGTACCTTCAGCTTGGTGCAAAGTAACGACACACTCGGCGTCTTTGTACGCGACGCACTCTTCGACTAAACCTAAATCATTGTGAACTTCGTTCGAGGCTATGCGCTTTCCCGATTTCGTCGACCACACTTCCAAATTCTCGTTCGCGTACTTTGTCGCCGTCGCGTTCGTGTATGGCACGTATACGTGACCGTTTAAGTACACTAAAAACTTCACCGCGCGTTTTGAGACACCAAATCCATCCGCTTCTCCACGAATTAATCGACCCAGACGCAAATAAACTTCAAAATCTGCTCCAGCGATGCGATCGACTTCGTTATCAAATTTCCAAGAATCTCCCGGAGATGTGTTTTGACTGTTTCCTAAGCTCGAGCTTTGTCGCCGAGACTTTATTTTTACCTTTGCCATGACTTCTAATATCGAACCGTCTGAAAACCCAGTCCAAAGCGTACAATTTTGAAACTTGTTCTTTTGGAATGCCGAAGCGCGCACTTCGTTCGTTCCGTTTTCCTCCTCGCCCCTAACCAAATCATTGTCGTTGTCGTCGTCGTCGTCGTCGTTTGATTCTTCTTCTTCGTCGTCTACGATGCTCATAGCTGTCGCACTCACACCTTTCCTAACTTTCATTACCGCGTTTTCGTTTCCTTTACCCAAATCTACGTCCCACACGCAAACGTCACCAGCGGACGTCCCAACGAAGAGCAAAGCCGCACATACACCAGAGCCTTTTGTCATTACCGTAATAGCTCCGCGTGGCTTTTCTGAAACGCGCATGGAAAGCGAAGACATTCCGTTTCTGACAGCGTTTATATTACCATCGTCATTGTATTCGTCACCTTCTTCGAGACTTCGAAAACACCCTCCTATTCCTCTCGATTTACTGTAAGCATCGCTACTGCTCTTATTCCTGCTACTTGTACTAACGCTACTACCACTGCTACTCGCATCTAATCTACCACCGTTTTCCAGCTCTCTCCGCTCGTTTAAAAACAAATCCGTGACTTGTAAGATTCCCGAACGTCTAGGAAACCTCGTCTCATTCGCTACCCACAATTCGGAACAATCAACCCCGCACGCAATCATCTCCGTCACGCCGCTCCCGAAAATAATCTTATTCATCGCCGTGGTAAAGCCACCTCTCAACAACCTCGAATGCCTTGTCAATGATGCAATGCTTTGAGTTTTAGACGCGATTCCACCTCCACTCGCGCCGGTTAAATTCCATAATTGCGTTTCGATAATCTCCAAATCCGATTGTAAACTGATAAACTTCTTATTCGAGCTCGACGAGAGTATTCCATATCTCGTAAACGCCTTCTCTAGGATGGATAAATTTCCAACCTCGTCCACTCGCGCTACGCACAATCTCAGCAACCCCAAGCACGAAATCATAATTTTCTTCAGTTGCGTTAAACTTTGCGCATCTAGCATTTCGTGTGTCTGATTGGCTTCGACCAACGCCAACTGTAAAGCGTGCGCGTTGGAGAGTAAAGTGATACATTTTTCCCTGTGCGAGGTTGCACGCAACACTCGTTTGTGTAAATCATTCACCGCATGCGTGTTTGCTAACATCAAAGATTGAACCGAAGACACGTCTATGTTTGACGTTCGAGAGGAAGATGATTTGTTCATGTTATTATTTGTTCTCTTCGTTGGAGTGAACGAAGATGGAGAGGAGGACACTTTCGAATTATTAGCAGGAGAAGCAATCATCGATGGGCTGGCGGCTCGATTACTACCATCACCACGAACGCGAACATTGTTATTATTACTCGCATTCACTCGCATCTGCGGCGTCGAATATTCCGGAGATTTCGGGGTGGGGTCCTCTCTCGTCCTCGAAGTTTTCTTCTTCTTCTCCTCGTCGTTGGTGTTCGTTACGAAAGAAGAAGCAAATTTCTTCTTCTTCACCGAAGAAGAAGGATAGGACTCCAACGATGAAGAAGAAGGAGGAGAATGCACCAAGACACCGGCGTCGTTATTCACCCGAGCTTCGGGCGTGCCGTATTCGGATTCTCCGTCCTCCTCCTCCTCGCCTGGGTCCTCTCTCATCTCTCTCTCCCTTTTTTTTTGTGCGGTTTTTTTGTCTCTCTTTCTCCTGAGGAATCTCCTCTTTCCTCTCTTCTGGCACATTCCTCTCTCTCTTTAAAACGAACTTCAGAAAACTCTTCGTCAGTTGGGAGAATAAATACACACACACACGCACACATATACAGCGCACATACGCGTCTCTCTTAGATACGTAATAACACGCGTTCGCAGAGAGAGAGAGAGAGAGAGAGAGAGAGAGATCGGAAAGAGCGGAAAGAGCGGAGAGCGCACGACACACTCTTTCTCTCTTCGGTCTCTTCTCGCACATAAATCAAATTTGCAAATTTGAAAGATTTCCATTTACGGCACGGAGGAGGACCCGGAAGGAGGAGGAGGAGGAGGGACGATGGCGGAACAGATTAAAGCGTCCGTGTCGAAAGGCGTGGATAAGGTGAAGTTGATGTGAGTGCTTCGTTTCTTCTTCTTTCAATAATAACGGTTTATTTCTCTCTCTCTCTCTCTCGTCCTAACGACACGACAAAAACTAATCCTGTGTATGAACTTCTTCTCTAATATAAATACAACAGGGCTGGTATTCAACCATCACAGCCGGAAACGCCCGCGGGAATGCTCGACGAACTCACCGGATCTATTTGCATTGATTTGACATACGAGCAAAGATTATACGGATTTGCCTGTTGCGCTGGCATGGGTCTCATTTGCTCGTTCCTCTCGTCCTTGTTGTGGATGCAACCGATGAAGTTCGCGTTGTTGTATTCCATCGGGAACATTTTATCGTTAGGTTCGACTGGATTTTTAACCGGGTTTGCCCGACAGGCGAAGAATATGTTCAAAGCCACGCGTTTGGTGGCAACTTTGATGTACCTCGGGTGTTTAATCATGACCATCGTGTCGGCGTGCGTGTTGAAATCGTTTCCGTTGACGATGGTTTTTTTGATTTTGCAATCCTTGGCGTTGGTTTGGTATTGTTTGAGTTACATCCCGGGTGGTAGGAGCGTGTTGAAGTCGTGCTTTGGGATTAGCAACTTTTAAAAGTAAAAAGAGCGATTAGTAGTACATTGAAACAACATCGCGCGTGTACTTTGCATGAAAACACGTTGTCTGTCCCACCATAAAGGTGGGCTAAAAATATATATTATTCTACACAAAAGCTAAACGGCTACTATGTTATAAAAACGCGCTCGGCTGGAGATTAAGGTCCTCCTTGTTGTTGACCAGCCATTCTCGCTTTAGCCTCGGCGAACATTTTTGCCTGCAGAGCCATCGCCTCCTCCGCCGACATGCCCATGTCTTTCTTCTTCTTCTTTTCAATTCTCTTGTCTTTGGCAACGTCTTTCTCAATCTCCATCTCTTTCGTGCACTCGTCGATAAAATCATCAAAACCTAGTTTTTTCAGCGCAGCAATCACGTGTTCCGGTGTTATCGTCGTTTTGTTCTCTTTCGTGCTGATATCCGTCGCTTCGGAGGATATGGAGAGGACGAATTCCGTGCACGATTCGAGAAGTAAATCTCTCAAGTCGTTGCTCAATCGTAAACCTTCCGGGATGCTGTCCGAGATCATCTTGTTGATGGTCGCTTTAGGCAACGACTGCTCGTCGTTTTCCATTATTATTTCTTCTGCAAGAGTGTTTTATGAGCGAAATATTCTTTTTATACTTCCTATGTAAAGGTTTCTTTTGTGCGTATACAAGAGTGAAGAGGACAAGTGGAGAAAGTTTTGAACGAGAGCAAGGAGAGAGGAGAGAGCGAAAATTTTTACGAGCGACAAATATTACTTTGGATGTACTCTTACTAATAGTATTCTCACAAAAGGCTACCTGCTAATAAATTCGGACGATGTACTTTAGATTCTGCGGATACATTCAGAGAGAAAGAGAGTGACAGAGAGAGAAAATTGAACGAGTCAGCCCTTGGGGTAGAAGAGAAAAGAGAGACGAACGCGTGTGCGCGCACGCGCGCTATTATTATTTTCTCAGGTGCGTTTGTAAAGCGCCTTCCGACTGATCAACACTCGAGGTATCAAGCTCGTCTGTCCGCCCGTCGATAAATTGTCTTCATCGAAAATAATCAGCATCGCATATATAGTATATGCGCGCGTGTGTAAAAGAGAGAGAGAGAAAAAACGAGAAGGAAACGCGCACCTTTATGCGTAAAATTTTAATCTTCCTCTTCTAAGACTTCGTGAATACTTTGCTCGTCGACGAATTTATCGGTCGCAAACACTTCGTCGATGTTCTCCCACCACTTCCACAGAAATCTATCGACGATGATTCGAAACCACGGAGACCACCGCAAACCTTTCTCTTCCTTCATCATCTCTCTCAACTCCTCCGGCGACACCCAAATCATCGCGTCTACCTCTTCCGGGTTAATCGACATCCCGCCTTTCACCAACTCCGCCTGGTCCGCTCGACAAAACAAAACGTAATCCATCTCGTGTTCGCCCCAAAATGCGGTCCCGTTCTCCGGACGCAAACTCGCCTCTCCAAAACTATCTTTCGCGCAATAGTGCAAACGAGTTAGAAACTTAAACTGCGTTTCTTTCACCGTCTCTGGGTCTATGTTCAACTCGTGCAACAATTTCCTCCTCGCCGCGCGAACAGCGCCCGGCGCTCTCTTATTCTTTCTCACGTCTACTACCTCGTCGTCTACTTCAGTCGGTTCGTATCCGTGCAACTGGTGCGAACAACACGTGTTCGTCCACACCGACGGGAAGGTAATTTTCGACGCCGCTCTTTGTTGCAACAAAAGTTTGTTATTTTCTTTATCGAATAAAAACACCGAAAACGCTCGGTGTAATAAACCTTTCGGAGTGTTTCTTCTTTCTGCATTCGCGGAGAAATGATGGGCGTCGTATTTACTCGCGTGACCGACGATGGAATCTTTAGCGTCCACTAAAATGCACTCGTCTCGGTGCATCAAATCTTCTTGCGTGCCAGAACCGTCCCAGTTTTTTCCCTTTGATGAAGAAGACATTGTTGTTTTCGTCGTCGCGATAGATCTATCGGTGGTGCGTTTGATAATGATTGAACTACTGCTGTGATGATTGAACGCCAGACGAGCGTTTTGGAGCGCCGCTCGCATACACTCCTTTTTCTTTATGAAGAGAGACAAAACGCACGCGCAAAAGTCATCAGAGCAAAAAGTTTTTTCCACAAAACTTCTTTTCATCTCTCATCGAATTATTATTCCTCGCAGCATAAGAAGAAGAAGAAGAAGAAGAAGACAAAGATCATGAACGAGAAGAAGACAAAGAAGAAGAAAAATGAAATTCCTTTATCGCCAAAGACGAGTTCGTCGAGAGCGAGAGAGGCGCGACGAGCGACGACGATGGAAGCTTTCGGAGGAGGAGGAGGAGAGAAAGAAGAGAAAGAAGAAAACGGTTGGGGGTCGAGACAAGGAAAAAGCGAATCCCCGGTATCTCCGCCGCAAGGTCGCGTGTCTTCGATGAGAGCGTCTTCGTGCGATAGTCTGGGTGTCATGTTTGCGGAGCAAATGAAGACGACGATGAATACGACGACTACGACGAGTTGCAGTAATACCAACCACCCAGCCGTCAAAAATGTTAAATCCACTTTATTGGAACAAGAAGAAGACGAGGAAGACAAGAAAAGCAGCGAAAACAAGAATACTACTATTAATACTACGAATCATCATCAACATCATCATCATCGACAACAAAACGATCGAAACTCACGAAACTCGGAAATATTCGGAAACACGGACCAGATTCCGTACGAAAAAGCGACCGTTCTCACGAAACTACAGAAATGGGGCGATTACGAGTCCTGTGGCGAGAACGTCGGAAAGACAAAGTTCGTACCGATGAAGACCCCGTTGTCGCTAGAGTTCTTGGAGCAGATGGAGAAGTACGCGCATATTTTAACAGTGGAGAAGATGTTATACGAACAACGAGAGACGAAACAGAGAGAGGTTACCATGATCATTGATTTGAGCAATCACGAGTGTTTGTACGAAGAGGACATACCGAAAGAGGTACATCGAGTACACGTCAGGAACATAGCAAAATCGATACCGAACATCGAATGTTGCTCGAAAGTGATGAGAGAAGCGACGAAGCATTGGAAAAAACATCCGGAACAGTATATTGCTATTCATTGTGCGTATGGTTTCAATCGAACGGGGTTTATCGTGTGTAGTTATCTCATCGAGAAGGAGAACATGACCGCGGAGGAGGCGTTGGAAGCGTTTGCGATCGCGAGACCTCCCGGGGTGAAGCACGAGAGATTTCAATTGGCTTTGAAAGCGAGGTATCCCACAAGAGGGTGTAAACCAAAAGTTACTGAATACGACGGCGATGAAGACGACGATAAGAATGAAAACGGATTGGTGAAGAACGAAACGGTAGAAGGAGTAAACGCGGTGCTTCGAATCAACAAGAACAACGGCTTTGCAGCAGGAAGCGGAGAGAAGCAAAAGAAGAAAGAAACGCTCGTGCGAAAACTGTTCAGTTTGATTAGGATGAGAAGAAAGTCCGGCAGCGATCCCTGATTTGTGAGGGTATGAAAAGAAGAGCGAGCGAGAGAGCGAGAGAGTGTGTGTGTATAGAGGATAGATAAGCTAGATTTGTAGTGCTATAATAGATAGATAACTTGACAACAATGAATCCGATTTTAAGTTTTTATATCCAACGCTATGCCGCCGCAAGGCCAAAGCGACAGTTGTCTGTAAAACTCATACGCTAAATCAAACGAGTGATGCGTCGTCGTACCAGTGATGGAATCAAAGTAATGATACTTGTTAGAATCGCTCGAAATCGCGGACGTTTTTGAATACGGCGAGAAACCGTAAAGAGAAACTTTCTCGCACGAGTGTAACGCAAACGTAGCCGCAAAGACGCCAGACATTGGTTTCGGCTTGAACCTTTTCGAGTGAAATCCAGCAAAAACAGCACCGAGTTCCACGGCTTTTTTGACAGCTTCCCAAAGTTTGAACGCGTGTGCGATGATTTCAGGAGAAACTACAATCGCGGAGCTTCCTGGAGCTACGTGCTCGTTTGCAACACCGGAAACTCGCGCTGTTTCTAACCGCTTCAATAACGGCGCGTAGTAATGATAACGCGCAAACGGATTGAAAATTTCAAACAGTACCAAAGTCGTGTTTCGTAACGCAGAGCGAGAACTTTCCGGAATGGAACCTCCCAAGCGCGTACGACCAGCAATGAATGGTTTCACATGTTGTAAGTTCACGAAATCGAAATCTGTTCTCGAGCCGACGTCTTCTTCGTATCCTGCCGTTGGCGCGTAGTTGATTCGAAACACTTTTTCGTGTTCATCAATCTCTTTGCCTTGTTTGGATTTCGAAAGTACGCCAGAATTACCAACCACGGCACACGTTTTGAATTCATAGTCCTCGTCATTTAACGGTAACACGCCGACTAAATCGAGTTTGAGTTTTAAACGCTGTCGCTCGCCTTGTTTAACTTGAAGCAAATCGCCATCTGCGCCGCCTCGTTGCGTGACGCCGTCCACAAATGTCTCTTGTTTCAACTCAATCGCGCGCGGCAACCTACGCTCTGACTCGGTACAACCTTTCATGCCGGCAGGACAATACTTGTCCGATGTGTGATAATCATCCGGAAAGAGCATGGCTCGATGTAAAGTCAAAGGAATACTCCGCGGCTTTTGCGACGTGCTCAAAAGTCGTCGACGTCGTCGTCGTCTCTCCGGTACTTCTTCACCAACATCGTCCGTGTTATCATCACCACTTACAACGACGCTTGCATCGTTCGAATAATTGTCATCGTTCCCATCTTTACCTTGCTGTTGTTGTGGCTGTTGTTCTTGCTCGGTGTCCTCATCTTTGTTATTCGCATTTTCATCTCCTCCCTCTTCAATTCCGTCTTCTTCTGCACCGTTCTCTCCGTCCTCCCCGATAGGTTTTTCCAACATCGCTGCATCTAAAACAACCTCGCGGCCTTCCTTGTCTCTGTTCTTTATGCTAACTAATCCAAGCTCTTCTATATCGGTGCTATCGAGATTTAAAGCCTGAGCTACTGTGTTCAAAACCTCTGCCGATTGCTGCTCCGCGTTCTCTGCGGTTTGCGGTTTTTGCTCCATTTGCTCTTCCTCTTCTTCCTCTTCGTCATCGTCATCTTCCTCTTCGTCGTCATCATCATCTTTGAAAGCTTTACCTTTCGCAATAGCTGCTCGCAACTGTTCAATAGCTTCGTTCGTATCCGTAGACATTTCAGCCGGTCGGTGTTCTTTGTGAACTCTCGGTTTGTGTACTCTCGGCGTCGCCGACGCGTCCGATCGAGATTCTCTGGAAGAAGTCGAGGACGATGAAGCTACTCTATCTCTGAAAATAACGTTTGAACCTTCGGAAAGTAAAGGCATTCTTGCCCATAATCCCTGCGCCAATCTCGTCGCATCGAGCGACGACCACACTCTCTGCAAATACTTTAAATCTCTTTGCATCAAACGACCGCTGTCTCTTAAATCCGCCGTTACCGGCGACGACGAGCACTCCAACCCGTTCCTTGAACGCTTTGGCAGAACGTGCTCTCTCGCCGCAATAGCCGGTATCCATCTTGCTAAGTTATTTGGCTCGATCTCCAACGGATCGGATTCCGACGCGGAATAGGTGTTCGACTCCAACCTCGCTTGCAACCACGAGGGGATATCTCTAGACTTGGAGTTGTGTCTCTTCAAATATGCCTCTTGTTTCTCGCGCGCGTGCGAAACTAAACTTCCTTTCTCGTCTTCAGTTCTTTCTAACAATGATTCCGCGTCGCTTTGCACGCCAGAAATTCCACCGAGAATAGTTTCAAAGTGCGTCTTCGTGTCTTCGTCCAACGTCGCGTCCATATCTTTCCTTTTGTTATGTCTAAATCCACCAAAGAATCGTCGTTTTCTATTTTCTTTCTCCTCTCTTTGCTTTTGGTGAATCAGCGCGTCCGCTTTGGCGACGTCTTCGTCCGACATGAACACCGCGCTCGCTTTCTCCTTGTACTCGTCTCTCTGGCTTTGCAACCGCTCCATGAACGCTTTACCTCCACCTTTCCATCCGGTTGAATGTTTCGCCATCTTCATCGCGTCTGCCCACGATTCTTGCGTCATGGCAGCTTCCGCGAACAACTCTGACGCGTCCGAACCACTCTCTAATTTTTCTCTCGCTTTCTGGTTAATCTTTTCCAACTGCTCCAACTTTTCCGCGAGCGATTCTCTTTTCGCGTTTGCGCTTTGTTTATTATTGCGTTTGTTCTTCGCCGTACCTTGTCCGGACGATTTCATTCCGGAAGCGCCTAAACTACTCGTGCTGCTCTCGTGAAACGGCACTCGTCCAAAATTCCTCATCGCCGCTTGCGATCGAGACGTTCTCACTAAGTTCGAGGCCAAATCGCCCCCGCCGTTCTCCGCTCCCGTCCCCAACGTTTTACTCAACTCTCTCTCTGTCCTTCTGGCAACTTCGTCCAAACGTCCTTCCACGAAACCTCTTAAACTCCCTTTGACGACTTTCGTCCCGTACTTCCGAAGGAGAGATAGCTCCTCCTTTGCGTCCACGGTTCGATCGATTTCTGTTCTCAGGGAGTGCATAGAATTTCCCGAGTGCGCTCGTTCGTGTTCGATGCGATGTTTGTGCGCCAAATCGTGATGGGATTGGAAGAAAGGAAGCGACGCCATGAGGAACAAAAAGACAAAGAAGGATAAAGTTTTCGTGTTGATTTTTTGTTGTTGCCCGCTGCTATTGCTCAACAACGACGCTGGTGGTGGATCGCCCCACCCCATAGATATGTGTATTGAATGTTGTCGTCCTTAATGCTGCGGTGCGTTCTTCTTCTTCTTTGTATTCTTTTTATTCTTCGTGATGATGTTTGAAGAGATTATTCGTCACATTCAGAAAGCAACACAAACGTTCGTCTTTTTTCTTTTTCTTTTTCTTTTTCTTTCTTTCTGTTCTCTTCAAAAATCTTGTTTGGAACAACACACGAAAAAGAAAAACACAGAACACATGCCTTTGGAATCGCTGCCACCGTTCGCGATCATCGTCGGTGCGATCACTGCTATTGGTGGCATCCAATACGCCGCGCACGTGTTACCCATGGGGAAACCTAAAGCCGTCGGGTTAGATAACTTTGACCGATTGCTCGAGAGGAGAGACCAGAGAATACGAGAACGGAGTGGGCTACAAAAATAAACATCTTCAATGGCAACCCCGATCCGCGAGTGGTGCTTGGATGAAAACGACCAACCGAACGAGAACGCTGCTCGCGTGCAGGCGGCGCTGGATCTCAAGGGATGCATGTGTTCCGGCGGGCAATGCAAAGCACCCGTTATTTTTGACGCCATGTCGGTGACGGTCACCTGCACTGCCAACCCCGAGGAGCACACCTGCGAGGCGTACGACGAGCCGTTCGGGGAGATCGTCCTTGGCGTGATCGACCAAATCATCTTCGAGTCGGAAACACGTCCTCTGCCGACGACGGCTGAGCTCGAGGAAAATGAACGTCAACGTCAACGCGAAGTCGCTTCGCGCATGGCACGAGAGGAGGCGCGGGCGCTTGGTCTGGTCGAGTTTACCGCGCATGTGCGCCCTGACGGTCGGGCGCCAGATGGCAAAACCTGGAGCTATACGCGAGGCGAGTGGGTTCGCGAGGACTTCCGCAAGCAACAGCAACAACAAGTAGTAGATAAGTCGGAGTACGTCGAGGTCGATTGATGTAGATGTAGTGATTTGATTTGACGACGATCGATCGAGTTTATTAGTTAGAAAAGAAGAGAGAGAAAAGTGCCTTGAGTGACACGTTGTAATTTTAGAGAGAGAGAGAGACAAATTTGACTGTTTGATGAGTTTTTCACACAAGAACAGACAACAAACACAACACTTTTTTCGCACGCAGTTACTCGTACATTTAAATTATGTATTCAATAGTATCAGTGCAACACCCTCATCATCATCGGCATCGAGGGATTAAGAATCCGATTTCAAAGACATCCAATCATCATCTAGCCAAAAAACGGTCGTCGACAGTTTCAGTTTCGAGAATAAACTCGTCCTCCGAAACTTCATCGTCGTCGTCGTCAACTTCCGACGATGGAAAAAAAGACGACGAAGAAAAAGTTCGATTCATGTTACAAGAATACGGACATCCGTGGATAGAGAACGAAGAGTCCGCGGTGCGGTTGCTCGATTATTTACGAACGAAGGAGAAGAGAGAGTTCAACTTGGAAAAAGCGAGAGTGGTGATTACGCAAATCAGGGAGACGCACGAGAAAGGATTAGCAACTGAAGATGCGAAGCTGGCAAATCCGTTTAAACTACCAAAGACTTTTCCCGGGTTCTTGGGGATTTTAGAACGTAGCAGCGATAAGATTTAATACGTGCGAGGCCACACGCGTGATACTTTGTATGCTTTCGCTGCTTTCTACGTATCTATGAGTATTCGAAACTATTACTATCTATGCGGTCTTCTTCGCTTTCCTTTTCTTCAACCGCTTTTTCATCCTCGTATTTTTTTCGCGCGACCTGGCCTTCACGCAACATGTCTTTCAATTGGTCCTCTAAACCGTCCGTATTCAACACGGCCACGCAAGAAACGTAACGTGGACCGCACAACTTACCTAATCGCGACCGCGTGAGTGCGAATAAAACCGGCGTATTTAGTTCGCGACACTTCTTGACGATTTGCCAAATTTGGTCGTCCAAACCGCCTTCCATATCGCCGGTGGATTCAATGTTCGGAGCGACGACAACAGCTTTGCATTTACCGAGTTCGACATTTTTCACGACCTCACGCAAACCGAACGTGAATCGCTTTTTCGATTTTGCTTTTATAGGATCTGTTTTATACAGTCTCTCTTGTAATCTTCGAAGCTCGGAGAAGAGCGCTTGTACGGCTTGATTCAGAGGCGTCGTGATAACTTGCGAGGCATATTTCGGCATTTTTTCAACCTTGTTGACGAACGAGGCGTCTTTCACGCGCTCCAAATTGCGTTGAATGTGCTCTTCAGTGGTTTCTCCGCGATCGATTTTCTCCTTGCGTTCGAGCATCTTCGCGTGTTTCTTACCGGCGACGTGGTCCGCCCACGCCGTTTCGCTGTTACACTCCATTTTACACAATTCGCAGAATTTTGATACGAACGCTGATTTTTCCTTCTTTTTTGGCTTTGTCTTCTTTCCTATCGCTGTTGTGTGCTGGTCTGTCTGGCTGTTTTCCGACTTTGTGTTCATGAGTTCATATTCTTTCTGTTTCAAAGTATCGATAAAACTTTTTCTCGTCCAAATGGAAGGTAACTGAATGACCGTTTGACTCGACGTGGACGAGACGATGTACGGTTCATCTGCATGTTCTTTAGTTGCTGTTGGTGTATCTGTGCCGTCTTGTTCATCTGCATGTGCTCTGTTAATAGATTCGTCGTCGTCGTCGACGACGACGTCGGCTTTATCGTTGTTATTATCGTCGTCCGAATCATCGTCGTCTTCGTCGCACCACAAATCCACCTTTACTCTTTCGCTATCCTCCTCGTCCACTTTTATGTTCACGTACACCTTGTCAACCTCGATGGTTACTTCAATCGTCGAGTCGTCATCTCCTTTCGACGACTTTTCCTTATTTGCTCTGGACACGAGAATGATTTTCCTCAGTTTTGTCATGCGTTTTTTTTTCTTACCGTCCATGCGCTCTTTCCCTCTTCTCATTAACGTGGCCGAAGCCATCGCAGCGTTTGGATTCGCCATAAGTTCCCCGCCCCGTTTGGGACGACCTTCCACTTTCTTTGCCAATAAAGCACGTTTATCGCTTTTCTTCGCTTTCCCTTCTTTAAAGTATAAACCTAAACCGCCTAACATTGCACTCACGCCACCGCCGCCGGCGTTGATGGATTTATTCTCCCCCGATACAATTTCCGATAGGTCAATCGTCGTTCTCTTTTTCTTCCGTTTTTCCTCCTCGATTCGTTCTTGTTCGGTCAAATCGCCCCTCGCTATGCGTTCGGTATCGATTACCTTCACGCGGTCTGGGTCGTTCAACCCGTAATGTGAATTGTACAAGTGCGATGCTAAATGTTGAAACTCGGCGAACCGCCTTCCGCACACTCGACACGGGATCTTCCCAAACTTATCCACCTTGGACTTACGAGCCTCTATTCGTAAAGATTCTGCGGTTATTTTTGGTAAATAGTCTTTTCCACCGTGTTTTCCACCGTCATTTTCCGCAGTCGTCGGCCAATGCACGCCATCGTCTTCATTATGAGTAGTATTCGATGAAACGTTGAACGGTTGCGCTGCGGCGGTCAGCGAGGACGCTGTCGCGGGCCGTGCATTCCAAACTGGTCTAGACGGTGCGGGAGCGAACACCACTTTCTTCGCCTGTTGCTGTTGTTGTTGCTGCTGTTGCTGCTGGATAGAATTTTTCGGTTGTTGCTTCTTGCTATTATTACTGCTACCACTCGTCTTGTTGTTGTTGTTGTTGTTGTTGTTGTTGCTGTTATACTTCTGTTGTTGTTGTTGTTGATTCTTCTCTTTCGTTCTCTTCGCGAACGACAGAGCTTCTTCCACCTCTTTCGATACTTGCGACGGTATTATCGTTGTTGAGTTCTTATCATCATCGACGTTACCATCATCGATGCTTCTCTTCTTTATCCAACTCTTCGCCCGGTCTGCTTTGCTCGCCACCGCATCGTCATCACCTACCTCGTCGTTTCCTAAACCCATATTTCAATACACACCGAGGATGTTATTGAGATGATGACGTTGTTCTGAAAGTGATGAGGAAGAGGACAAAGAAGAACACCTCGCGTACCACTAAACTAAACCACCACGCGGAGAGAGTCAGAAACAACACCAACAACACCAACAACAACTCCCCTAACCCAGAGAAAAATGAGGAATTTCGTCCAACATGTCCTACACTTCTTCAAAACGGAAAGCCACGTACTATTACGACGAAAATCATTCATGTTTGGCATCAGATGGAAACAAAAGAGCAGCTTTCCAACGAACGCTGATTTCTCGTTAGCAGAGAACGACGCCATTCTCGCGGCTTCCAAATTATGCCTGATATTCATCGTCTACTCCTTCCTCGCGTCCTTGAAAACGAAAACGTACTCGCACGTGGACAGACTTTGGAGTTTGACGCCAATTTTCTACTCGTTCGTGTTTACGTATTACGGGAAGTTTAACTCGAGAAACGTGCTGATGAGCGCGCTGATTTTCATTTGGGGAGTAAGGTTGACTCGTAATTTCGCGAGGAAAGGTGGATATAATCGCGGAGAGGAGGACTATCGATGGGCGGTGTTGAGAGAAAAGAAAATTTTGAATTCCAAATTCGGTTGGTTACTGTTCAATTTCTCCTTCATATGTTTCTATCAACACGCGCTGTTGTTCTTAATCACGGCGCCGTGCGCGTGGGCGGCGACACCGTACGCTCAAAAAATACCTTTGAACGAGTACGATTTGTACGCCACGCTTCTTTTCTTATTCTTCTTCAACTTGGAACGCGTCGCAGATAATCAACAGTGGCGGTTTCAACAGGCCAAATACGGCAAGGCGAAGCGGGAGGCGAAGTACGAAACGGATTACCAAAATGGGTTCTTGAGTAAAGGTCTGTTCGCGCGGTCCAGACATCCGAACTTTTTCAGCGAACAGATGATTTGGTGGTCTTTATGCGTTTTCGTTTTGGCTTCTGGTGGGTCCGCGTTGCCGCAATCGTGCTCGGAGGCGAAAGAAAACTGGTATTGGTTGCGTTTACCGAAGACGCTGAGGTGTTGCGGATCGTGTTTTTTCGTGTCCATCCCTGGTCTCAAGTGTGGCTGCGAGGCTTTGCACGCGTGCTATGTAGGTGCGGTTTTGTTATCTTTGTTGTTCCAAGGATCGACGGCGTTTACCGAGCAAATCACGGCGGGGAAGTACCCGACTTACAAAGAGTACCAAAAGAAGGTGAATAGATTGTTTCCCGCCTTGAGACCGCCTTCATTTTTTTTATCCGCCGAGAACGCCGCGACCAGGATTCAACACGCGTGGAAGAAGAAGAAGAAATCAAACGCGGCGACGACGAGTACTCCCGGCAAGTTCAAGAAAGCTTTTTTATCCTTCGGGAGGAAGAGTAGTAGTAATAACACTCCCGCCAAGAAGAGCGAATAAAAATATTTAAGAATATTAAGAATATTACCTCTGTATTACCATGATATTATGCCAAACCGCGGAAATGCACGTAGAAATATCTACTGGTAACTGTCTCAGACTGACCTTTTCCTATCCACATTAAGACGTCACTGTCTGGCTGCTTTTTTGTCACCACTTAAAATCTAACGAAAAAGAATATATACACACACACACACACACACACACACACACACACACACAGAGAGAGAGAGAGAGAG
>Ga0209505_1000249_pt1 | contig 44015 bp, 39 predicted proteins | sample COGITO_mtgs_1103_2_FD_184794 | JGI IMG/M metagenome (GOLD analysis project Ga0209505, IMG submission 184794) | Pelagic marine microbial communities from North Sea - COGITO_mtgs_110331 (SPAdes) (version 2) | ecosystem: Environmental > Aquatic > Marine > Epipelagic ... | reverse complement strand
TTTCCTAATAACTTTTTAAAATTAGGCATGTCATGAGGTGTAGAAATGATTAATATTTCATTTATCCCAGCTCGCATTAATGTCGATAGGGGATAGTAAATCATTGGTTTATCATAAACCGGCATAAGTTGCTTGCTTACAGCTAAAGTGAGTGGATGTAGCCGAGTGCCTGAACCTCCGGCGAGTATAATTCCTTTCATTATTTCTTTTTATTTTCGATAGCGTTGCTCTTTTCGATAGAAAGATCGTCCCATTCTGTTTCTGAATCTCCTTCGTAGGCATCAAAATAAGGTTCCTTAAAAGATCTTGTAGTTAGATACTTGTCAAGAGAAAGAAGTAGTGATGGCAGAACCATTAAGTTGGTTAACATGGCTACGAGTAAAGTTATTGATACCAAGAGGCCTAATGCTTGAGTTCCTCCAAACTGAGAAAATGTAAAAACAGAAAAACCTGAAAACAAAACAATGGAAGTGTAGAACATTCCCAGACCCGCTTCTCGTGTTGCATTATTGATACATGTTTTTAGGTCCCATTCATTGTTTTTTAGCTCCTGCCTATATTTTGCCAAATAATGGATGGTATCATCTACTGATATCCCAAATGCAATACTAAAAACCAAAAGAGTCGAAGGTTTTAAGGGGATGCCAAACCATCCCATTATACCACCGGTAAAAAGAAGAGGGATAATATTTGGAATCATAGATATGACCACCATCCTCCAAGATCTGAATAAAATGGCCATAAGGATTCCAATTGAAATGACAGCGAAAATTAAACTGGTGATTAAGTTCTTTACTAAATACTTTGTTCCTTCAGCTGCAACTACAGATGTTCCTGTAAAAGTAACATCGAAATACTCTTTATCTATGGCATTTCGTAGTACAGGGTAAAACCCAGCTGTATTCATTTCTTTAATAAGAAAAGCACGGTCTTCGTATAGTAAATTTCGAAGCTCCAAATCATTTTTTGAGAGTGAATGAATTACAGATGATTTTATTTGAGGGACTTTTTCAAAAATAGAATCTAAATATTCAGGTCTAGATGCTATTTGATTATAACAAGATTCAATAAACGTCGAATCAGGGTTTAGTATTTGTCTTACCTCTTGTTTTAATTTTTTAACCTTTTGCGCAACATCATATGATCCTAAATCTTTCATTTGACACCTCACTCGAATCGTTCTGTTAATGGTGTCAAGTACTTCTTTGATTGAAAAGCCACCATTAATGATATCTCCTTTGAATAGCTTTGTCATGTATTCTTTTTGTCTTCTCGAAGATGATGCTCTGGCAATACCTCTTGATGCGATTTTCAATCTGTATTTAGAAGAATCGTTAGAATAATAAGCCATATTAAGGACTTTTATAAAATCTACGATAGAAACACTTTTCGAAAATAGACTATCACGCTCAATTGTTTTTTGAACATTTTCTATACGCTCTAGCTTGTTGAATGTGTTACTTATTTTTTTTGAATTGAATTCCTGAAAGTTAAATAAGTCTTTGTCATTATATTCAATCATCATTTCAAAAGGGATAGAACCTCCGAAATGTTTTTCTAGGAATTTCACATCTTTACTTATAGGGTCATCCTTCGGAAGGTCTCCCGTTAAATTACCCGTGGCTTCAATTTTATATAAACCGACCATACTGACAAAAATTAATCCTGCAGTACCTAAATAAATAATAGTTCTTCTCTTTTGGGTGCTTTCGACGATGAAGTTGAGCATTCCGGTTGCTACTTTTCGGTCAAGGTGTTTTAAGTGTCTGGTTTTTGGTCGTTTAGAAAAAGAAACGAAGATCGGTAGGATACATATTGAAATTACAAATACCAACATGATATTTGTTGATGCTGCAATACCAAATTCCATTAGCTTTTCTGAATTTGTAAATGCAAAAGTCAAAAACCCTAAGGCCGTTGATAAATTTGTTAAAAAAGTGGCTGTTCCTATTTTTTGAATAACCCTTGATAGCGCCTTTACTTTATTTCCATGATCTTTGATTTCCTGATGAAATTTGGTCATGAGAAAGACACAGTTGGGTATACCTATCACAATCATTAGAGGAGGAATAAGCGCCATCAAAATAGACAATTTGAATCCCATAGCTCCAATGCTTCCCATCGCCCATATTACAGCTATCGTAACAACGGTTAAACAGATTCCAACAACTCGGAATGATCGGAAGAAAAGATAGAGTAGAAAACCTGTAACCAACATGGAAGCTCCTATAAATAGGAACATTTCATTTTGAATTCGGGTTGCAATGACTACGCGCAGATAGGGGAGTCCAGCGAAATGTATTTTGCCTAAGTCTTTTTCGTAGCTATTCGCCAAGGCTTCAATATCCAAGACGACTTTTGATTTATTTTTATCGGATAGGTAGTTTTCATCTATTCCTATCATCATGACCGATACATCACCTCGATCGCTAAATAAAAGACCTTTATAAAACGGATTTCCACGAACTTCTTTTTTAATCAGTTCAATACTCTTTTCTTGAAAGGTGGTATCAGAAAATGCCACGTCTACCTCAAATTTCTTTTCTTCTATATTGTTTTTAAGGATTTGAAGTGTTGGAGCTGCCTCTGAAAGAACTGATTCTACTCCATCAAATTTTAATATGGAATCACCAAGTTGTTTCCATTTCTTTAGTCGCGTTTCTGTATATAAAGAATCTGTTTGAATGGCAATGACCAAAATGTTGCCATCTTCTCCAAATTGCTTTTTGAATTTATTGTAATTGGTTGTTGTGGGAGAATCTTTAGGCAAAACTATGCCATACTTGTTGTCAAGCTCAAGACGTGTTAAGGCAGAATAACCGAAACCGACTGTAATCAAGGTAATTACACCAAGAATTAAAAACCGGTTACGAAGAATGAAATTTGCAATTCCTTGCCACATATTATTTTCAGGTCGTTGGAACGGACAAATTTAAAGATTTAGTTTGACATAGATAGTCTAAATGAGACTAGAGCCAACGGAATAGGTCATCGAACATGCGCTTTCCCCAAGGAGTATTGCCATAATCTTTTTCAATTTTAGCTTTTAATTCAACCAGTGTAAACACTTTATTCTTCCCTTTATCTGGAGTTAAATCCTCATTTTTTGGTGCTACCAGTTGAATGCTTTTCGCGAAATAAACAATACCTCCATCCTCCGTCGCCAATCCGAGAATGGTGCCAGGAAGACCACAATAACCTTCAGGTCCAATAGGAGGGGTTAATTCGGGAGTATACCACGCATAAATTCGTGTACTGTCATTTTTTTCATAAATCGCTTTACGACAATCATAACCGCTTATGTTTCTTTTACTTTCAGTGATTTTCCACTGTCTTTGGGGTAAAGAATCTTTGATGTAAATATTCTGTCCAAAAAGGCCCAAAATGATAAACTGACTTTCCTCTCCAAGGTATTGATAATAGTGATTTTTTGTGGTCATCCATCCCATTCTACCCTCAGAAATATCTTGAATAGGTCTAAAAACTGATGAGGTATCATTGAAGAGAAGTTCAAATTTGTCAATTTTGATTTTATTGTCTTCATTAATCATCTTACTCATTCTACTGTCCTGAAAGCGTTTGAGGAGGTTGGTCTTACGTTCAAAAGTAATCTTACCGTAATCATGGTATTGCCCAATACCTGAAAAACATATGGTTATGGAAAAACCCACTATGCAAAGAAGGCTTTTAGCCCCAATGTTTGTAATCATCTTCTTTGGTGTTATTGTTGTTAAACTTATATGTTAATCTCAATAGAAAGTATCTAGAGATAATGGTAGTTAAATTATCAGTTATCACGTTCGCGTTTACTTGACGAAGCAAATTCCTGTTTTGATTTAAAATATCATTTGCGTTCACTGCAAGAATGAGATTCTCTGTTTTCAAAAAGGCTTTGCTTAATTCAGCGTTAATTACAAAAATATTTTGGTCAAAACCATTTGAACGTCCTTTATTTATCGTGTAATTGGCATCTACTTTAATTTTAAATCCTCTTTTGATTCTCCATTCACCCTCTGCCGTGTATGATTGTGTACTGTAGGGTTGATTGGAAAATTGAGATAATGAAGAAACAGGATTTACATAGGAGTAACTGTTTCCGATATTAATCTCTAATGAATCAAGATTAAATTGAATGCCTAAACCTCCCGAAATAGATGTGTTTTGAGTTACATTTTCCACATCATTAATAAAGTTCGTGTATTTCGAGTAATTTGCATTAACGTTTGGTTCAAATTCAATTTTTCTGTTCAATATTGGAAATCCAGCACCTGCGAACAGTGTTCCGAAGATGTTGCCATCGACATTTCTGGTTTGTGATATGGTTCTTCCGTAATCATCATAAGATGTTGAATTTGCAAAGGCATTGTCTGTGTACGTCGCTCTAATACCACTCCAAATGTATCGTCCACTAAGGGCTTTCCACGTGTTAAAACCAATGTTCAGGGAATGAACATAATTAGGTTTCAAATCGGGGTTGCCAATTTGAATGGCATTTGGATTTGTGTTGTCCTGAACCGGTTGTAGGTTATTGATAGATGGCTGGTCAGATTTGGTATTATACCGTATGTTTAAACGCGTACCTTGAGACGGTTTAAATTGATATCTGAATTGAGGAAGAAGATTGTTAATATTTTGTGTAATTAAGCTATCTGTAACTAGATTGGTATTGTCAATCATGATGTTTCGATAACCTATCCCCGCCTGAAACGTATGCTTGAAGTTTTTATAGCTTAAAATTGCCGTTCCTCTATTTTGAATCCTAATATTATCGAAGTTATTGGAAAGGTCATCTATAGGGACATTGTTGTTCAGTCTGTCTTTTGCAAAAATCTCTTGTGTTGACTTATTGTTTTGGTATAAGTACTCTACCTGAAGTTTGATGTATTTACTTATTGGTTCAGTATAAGTGAGTATTCCAGATTGATTTAAAGACTGATTTTCATTTGTTTTATCTTGCTCAACAATTACTGTGTCTATAAAGGGGAGGTCGTAATTAGAAGTGTTTTCCAATGAGCTTTCAGTTTCATTATCTGAAGTTCTCAAATAGTATTCAGCTTTTAACTCTCTTTTGGGTTTTTTGAACTTTCGAATGACTCTTAATTCTGAACTACTAGAAAACCCTTTTGAAATATTTGAATTGAAAATATTCGTTTTTAACGATTGATCATTGTTTTGACCGAAAAAGTTATTTCTTGTACTAGAACTGTCTGTTGCGGCATCGAATCTGAAGGTTGGTTTAATCTCAATTGAAGTAAGTGAGTCAAGGTTTGTTTTGTAAGCTAAATTTATTCGATGAGACTTTGTTTTTTCCTTTAAATCCACAGAGTCTAATGTTCTATAACTTGTATCTGCTAGAAAATAGCTCGATTGACTTCTAGAAACTGCATCTAATTGGCTTTCATAATAGGAATAATTCACATTAATCTTTCCTGTTTTTCCAATCTTGTCGGAATAATACATTCCTGTTTTTAGTGTTCTAGGAATACCGCTCGTATTGGCACTATTGCTTTGATCCCACCAGCTTCCACTTCTTTCATTATCTAAACCAAATTTTGCGGCGTCCCCAAATCCAAAATTCGATTTAGGAGTGTTTGATGTGAGGGCAAAAACAGAGATTTTTCTCTTTTTATTGAAATTATTGTACAAAAACTCTCCTTCATAAAATGCATTGTCTTCGAATAAAGCAAAATCACTAGCTCCTGTGACTTTTCCAAAATATCCTTTTTTGGCTTCGTCTTTTAGTTTCAAATCCATTACTTGAATTTTATCATCATCTCCTATCGATGCTCCTTCTCGATCTTTTTCATAAACATCAACACTTTCAACACCCTTGGCTCCAAGGTTTCTTGTAGCTATTGTCGGATCTGACCCAAAAAACTCATCTCCATCGACCAAGACCTGATCAATATTTTGGCCCTGTGATGTGATAGACCCATCATCTTCAACTTTGATTCCAGGTAATTTTTTTAGTAAATCTTCAACAACAGCATTTTCAGCCACATTAAAGGAATCTGCTACGTACCTCAAGGTATCACCAATAAAGTATATCGCATTTTTATTGGCGATAATCAAAACCTCTTCAAGCTGTTGTGAAATGGGGTTCATTTTAACAATAGGAATATCAATTTCTGCGTTTTCACTATTTCCAAAGATGAAATAAGATTTTTGATCCAGTCCAGGGTATTCAATCACAAGGTTAAAGGTGTCAGGTGCGAATCCTGTAAGCTCAAAAGCCCCATTTTCATTTGTTCTTGTAAATCCTAAGAGTACAGAATCTTTTAAACGAACTGCCATTATTGAAGCTTTGTCAAGAATAGTAACTCCTGCAGTGTCATACACAGTTCCTGTTATTTTCATAGACTGAGAGAAACCGTTCAGGCCAAAAAATAAGATAAAAAGAAATGGTAAAAAGATTGATTTCATCGAGTTTTGTTTAGGTGTCAATTGATAAGACGAATGAAACTTCAAATAGTTTAATGGGCAGTATTGTTTCATGTAATTCATTTAGGGTTTTAATTTGGCTTCGAGCAACAATTGATATGCGAAACCATCACTTTCTTCAACATTTGTAAACTGAAGGATCAATGGTTTGCCAATAAACTTATCTGGATTGTTCCTGATTTTTTTTATTAGAGGTGTTTCTTCTGAAATCGCTAACATTGAAGAATAGAAACCATCGTTTGCGCCTACTTTTATAAAGTTTAAATTGTAAAATTCTAAAGTGAAGAAACCTCTAAAGTTTGTTTCAAAGCCACGTTGTTGTTGAATGATGTTTAAGGTGTTCTGATCATCCATTCTTTTTGAAAAATCAGCTATCAAATAGGGTTTTTCTGAAGACAAATTCAAATCTTCAAAGTCTTTAAACCCGGTATATATGCATGACCCGGATGTGTCATAAAAAGATATGATCTGATGATAATAATTTGAATCCTTTTGATAACTATATATCAACTCGGTACTGACTCTTTTTTTTGAGTTTAAATAGTAGAAATCAAATGTGGTTTCATTTATGCTATCATGTTCAATGCCGCTCAGCTGATGAATTATATTTTTATCATCTATCAAAGCTGTGCTGTTATGTGTGCTGCCAAAATTACTTGAGTAATTTAAGCTAGATGCTAAAAATAATGAGGTATCGTTTTGAATTGAATTGATCAATGAAAAATATAGTGAGTCTTGAGGGTAATCACTTTTTTTAGAGATACTCTTCTTATCTTGATTGATGTATTCCTCTTTTATTTCATTTTGATTACACCCGGTAATCAAAATACTGAAAATAAAAAGAATCAAAAAACATTTCATAATTGTATTCATAAATACGCTGACTAACCCTAAAAGTTACTTTTAATCGACAGTTGAAGCTTTTGATAAATCCAAACTTTGAATTTATATGCCAATAAATAAACTGAAGGTAAAATAATTAGGGTTAAGAAAGTGGCAAAAGTTAAGCCGTAAATAATGGTCCACGCCATCGGTGCAAAAAACATATTGTTGTCACCCCCAAGAAAAATATTTGGATCATATGAAGAAAATAATCCGAAGAAATCAATATTAAAACCGATCGCGAGTGGTATCAATCCTAGCACCGTTGTGATTGCAGTTAGAAGCACTGGACGGAGTCTGGTTTTCCCACCTTGAACAGTGCAGTCCAACAAGTCTTTATTTGAAAGAAGCTCGTGATCTTCAAGTCCCAATTCTTCTCTTCTTTTTTTACGAAGTGAGTTGGTGTAATCGATGAGAACAATCGCGTTATTGACAACCACTCCGGCGAGAGAAATGATTCCGATCATGGTCATGATGACTACAAAATTTTGACGTGAGATAACCAAACCCAAAAACACACCTATTAAGGAAAGTACAACTGACAATAATATGACTGTTGGCGCAGAATAAGAATTGAATTGTGAAACAATGATTAAAAGCACCAAGAATAATGCAATGAGTAAGGCTTTACTTAAAAAAGCCATTTCTTTGGCTTGTTCATCCTGTTGACCTGCGAACCGATAGTTAACATCTTTGTTGAGATTCCCTTTCTTCTCATAGACTGACATTTCCGTTTTTAAATTTTTCACCACTTCATTGGCATTGAACCCTTCTGTCACATTTGAGGTAATGGACACTTGAGGAATTTGGTCTTTTCGTATTACCGCAGAATAGCTGTTGCTTTCCTTTGGCTTTTCAATAACTGAGCGAATAGGAATATTCATCAATTTACCTTTGTTGTTTCTGAAAATCATGCGTTGGTCGAGTAACGAATTGAAATCATTTCTATTACTGCTATTAAACCTTACAACAATATCATGTGTCTCTCCATCGGTTGTGTAAGTAGAAATATCTTGTCCTAATAAGGACTTCCGAATGGCCATCCCTACTTTATAAGTGGAGGCATTGAGTTTTCTGATTTGATCTCGATCTACCTTAATTGGTATTTCGGGTCTATTCGCATCAACATTTAATTTAAGCTTTTCAACCCCCTTAATGTTCTTTCTGTCCAAGTAAGTCCTGATTTTTTCGGCTTCACTAATGAGCTGGCTGTAATCTCCTCTACCGGTTACTTCTATATTAATTGGTGCACCTTGTGGGGGCCCCTGCTCGTTTTTAGCCGCTGTGATTTCAATATCTGCAGTATATTTTCCTTTTAGGCCTGATTGAATTTTTTTCAAAACATCAGACGTTTTTATTCCTTTACGATATTGAAATTCTGCAAAATTCACGGTGATTCTTGCTTTGTGAGGTGTGTTACCCATCGAAACACCTTGAGCAGGATCACTAGTCCCTTCACCAACTTGAGAAATAATCGACTTTATGACTCTTTGATCAGCAGGGATACCCGTGGTGTCGTCTGCGTCCATGTATTCTTTTAAAATAGCATTTAAGTCTTCTTCAATTTCCAGAGTTGTTTTATTGGTTACGGAAATGTCAGTTCCAATAGGATGAGAAATGAAAATATTCACATACTGAGGCTCGTTGTTAGGAAAAAATTCCACTTTCGGTGGAAATATGGAAAGCAACACGACTGAACCGAAAAGCATTCCCACCGTTCCCAATAAAAAATAAATCGGCCTTTTTCCGATAATGGCATATCTTAAAAAACGTTCGTAGACCCGCTCTAGTCTTGGCAAAAATCTATTTTGAAAGATGTCAGTTCCCGGAATAAAGACAAATAAGTTTACCAAAAGTAAAATGCCTACAAAAACGCTTAAATTACCTAAACTGATCCATCCAAATAGGATAAAGAAGATTCCCACTACTCCGAATAATAATGAGTAAATAAAGACTTTTGATTTTTTGGGTTTTGATTGTTTAACCTTCATGTAAGTTACAGCCAATACTGGGTTAATTACCAGAGCTACGAATAATGAAGAAGCAAGTACAATCATTAAAGTCATCGGTAAAAACTTCATGAATTCTCCAATAATCCCTGGCCACAAGGCCAAGGGTATAAATGCAGCAATGGTCGTAGCGGTTGATGATATTATGGGCCAAGCAACTTCTCCGACTCCCTCGGTTACTGCCGTATAGGCAGAGTGCCCTTCATCCATGTATCTGTATATGTTTTCGACAATGACAATGCCATTGTCTACGAGCATCCCAAGTGCAAGAACCAATGAAAATAAAACCATCACATTTAATGTGATGCCCATAGAATTCAATATCAGAAATGACATCAGCATTGACAATGGGATAGCTACACCCACAAACAAAGCATTTCTTAGCCCCAAGAAGAATAGGAGTACACCGACGACCAAGATAATTCCAAAAATGATCGAATTTTCAAGATTTGACACCATGTCTCTAGTCACATTAGATTGGTCATTTGTTAAACTCACTTCTACACTTTTCGGAATTGTTCCGTCTTTCTTTGCTTCTTCAATAATCTCATTGATTTTTGATGATGCAACGAGCAAATTTTCGCCTCCTTGTTTTTTTATATCCAGCATCACAACGGATGTTCCAAATTCACGGGCATACGACGTGGTATCGGAATTCCCAAAGAAAACATCGGCTACATCCTCAAGGTAAACCGGTTTATTCTCGTCCTGTTTTATGACTGTTTTTTGGAGTTCCTGTGCATTTTCGTATTCACCTTCTATTCGTATTGTTTTTCGAATATCATCCATTAGAATTTCACCTCCGGGAATCGTTTGATTTTCGGCTTTTATCGCATTTTCAATATCATCAATAGTCACATTTACGGCTTGAGCGCGAATAGGGTCTACCTCGATTCTCATTTCTTGCTCAGGAAGTCCTCTGATGTCAACTTCACTGATTTCGCCCAATTCTTCAATTTTTTTCTCTAAATCTTCAGCAACTCCCTTAAGGACACTCGCGTTTTCAGCTCTTAAATTGATATTAAGAATTGGCATTTGAGATGGGTCAAGCTCAAATATATTAGGTTCGGTAGGAAGCTGAGGAAAGTCACTTTTAGTACGCGCTTGATCAACAGCATCTTTAACTTTACCTAGGGCCTCATCTACGGGCATTTTAAAATCAAACTTTACTCTAATCGTTGTATAACCATGAACAGAATTTGAGTTGATTTCATCAACAAGTTTTATGCCACCGATTTCTTTTTCAATCGCCTTAGAAATCTTTTCAGACATGTATTTTGGTGATGATCCTGGCTTTGCTATTCCAATGTAAATTTCGGGTATTTTAAGCTCTGGAAAATTCTCTTTCGGCATTGTTTGATAGGCTGCCATCCCTCCAATGATAATGACGAGTGCAATGAGGAATACTGTTTTGGCATTTTTTACTGCCAATGTAGTTAACCCGAACCCTTTTGAATTACTCATATTAAAACTTATTTAATTCTTACGATGTCTTTCTTGGTGATTCCTCTTGCTCCGCTTTCTATGATGAGCGTTCCAGCATTTATGGATTCGTTTTCCTCTATTAAGGCTTCACCATTGTAAGTGGTAATTGTGTTGATGAAAACTTGTTCAACTGCATAGGTCTCTTTTTTTACTTTATTAAGAACCCATACATAATCATTATTATTTTGATTTTTTAGAATGCTTTTTGAAGGAATTACGAGACCAGAGTCAATTTTCAGGTCAGTAATTTCAACCTCTGCGAGCATATTTGGCATTAACGAAATATTGTTATTAACCTCTGTTCTAATGGTAAAAGTTCTGTTTGTTGGTTCTATAAAGTTACCCACACTTTTAACTTTTAGATTCATGCTTTTCAAATCGTAGTTGGGAAACGAAATATTTAGTTCAGTACCCTCTTTGACATTTTTAAAATGTTTTTCTGATACCGAAGCTGTAATTTCAACTTGCTTGTTATTCACCAATCTCAAAATGGGCATTTGAGGGGCTACAAGCTGTCCTGTTTTTGCGTATACTTCATCTATGATTCCTGAGAACGGGGCAGTGACCATCATTTTCGATTTTTGAATTTCAAGTGTATTTAGCTTTGCTTCTAGGGAATTCACTTGATTTTCAGCTGTTTTTTTGTCTAATTCTGTTCCTAATTCTTTTTTATATAAATCAATTTGTTTACCCAGCATGTAATTCGCATAATCCAATTGCGTTTTGAGCTCAACAATATTAGCATTGATTATAGATTCATCCATCGAAAGAATAATTTGACCTTTTTTAATGGTGTTTCCTGAAGACACATGCATTTGAGTAATTAAACCCGACATTTCTGAGTTTAACAGAATATCTTTATCTGTTGAAACGTTTCCCTGCACTTTGATTTTATGTGAAAAACTTGTGTTTTGAGCTTCGCTCGCTACGACTAAGGGGACAAGGTTTTCTTTTTTATTCCCTTCATTTTCTTTAACCTCTTCAGAACAGCTGAATATGATTAGTGCGATAAGGCTTAAAGCTGATATTTTTTTCATTATGCTTTTATTTGATATACAATTTATTATACAATTTGTCCAATTTGATTTTGCTCTTAAAAACATTAATTAGTGTGGCGGTGTACTCCGCTTGAGTCATAATTAATTGGTTTAGTTTTTGCGTCACTTCAGTATTGCTGATTTTACCAGCTTTTTGTTTCAAAATGGCATTTTTGTAAATCTTCTCAGTGAGTATAATGTTTTGATCCTGAAGATCTTTCTGTCTTTGGGCAGTTTTGAGCTCATTTTTAAATTGAATTTCTTGAAGTTTCAATCCGTTTTCTGTTGTTTTCAAGGTGTTTTCATCTTGCATAAATTTGATCTGTGCTTGTTTTAAGGTTGATTTGCCTTTTCCACTTGAAAAAACAGGAACGGTCATTTGAATACCCCATGAAGTTTGAGAATACCAAGGTTTATTGGAGAAAAAGTCAAATTCTGTTCGGTATGCATTGTACCCTTGTTGAAAATAAGCAGATAAAGAAGGTAAAAATCCTGCTTTATTATTTTTGATGTCGCAAGCAGAAAGTTTGATTTGATTTTCAAGTAATTTTAAAGTAGAGTTGTCGTTCACCGTTCCTAAAGATGGACTTAATGCACTCAAGCTAAGTTCATCTATGCTTGTGGATAATGAAAAAGTTGAATCTAAAGGACAATTCATGCTGTACTTCAATAGTGCCATTGCATTTTGAAGTTGTAATTCAGCATTTTCTTTGTTATTCATTGTTCTTAAAACAGCGTAGTGGATTTGATCAAATTCTTCTTGGGTCATTAATCCCAATTCGAGAAACCCTTTTTGTTTTTCTTCTACTTGAAGAGTAAGTTGAAGTACAGAATCAGCAAATAAATTATTTTCTGTCGCGACCGATGCGATGTGATAAGCTTCAATCACTCCAAATAAAACTTCCTCTCTAGATCTGTTTTTTTGAATAGATTGTAATTCAATCAATAACTTAGAAGCTTCTAGTCCAACAAAATAAGAGCCATCAAATAACAGTTGATTTACATTTAAACTGGCCGATGAATTAAATTCGGTTCCTGCCCTAAAAGCGATGACTTGTCCTTCGGGTGATTGAGGATTAAAAAAGCTTGCATCGATGACTTGAACAGGAAGATTTAAAAATTGATTGAATCCTCCACTGATGTATGCTTCAGGCATTCCTGCAGATAAATATTCTTTTTTCTTGTGTATAGCTTTGTCATATTCTAGGTCAGCATTTACAATATTATAATGATGCTCAAGTGCATATTCTTTGGCATCTAAAAGTGACATTTGACCATAAGAATTTTGTGTAGATAACACAGAGCCAATGATAGTTAAAATGTAAAATAAATGTTTCATTTCTAATTTTTTAATATTTTATCTTGGAAGTATTCTAGTCCTTTTTCATTTGCTATACCTCTTATATGTAATCTGAAATTTTCAAGAAAAACCGTTTCGTATTTGAATTCGGGCCACGGAAACACATCACCTTCGACAATTGTTTCAATTTGTGAAACAAACATTCTTGAGTAGATTTCCTTGTGGATATCAACCCTGTAAATACCTTCTTTAACTCCTCGATCGATATTCTTTAAAAATTGGTTGTATACAAAATCCCATTTATGATTTACAGTCAATTGCCAGGCAGAAGGGTAATTTTTTTGCAAATCGTGAAAAACGGTCGGATTTACGGCTTTAAAAGTTTCAATCACATATTTTGAATGCATGAACAATTCTTCAATGGCATTAATCGATTCTAAAGATGCTTTTTGAAATACATTACGGTCTTCAGCTATTTTTGACTTAATGATGTTCTCGACAAGTTGATTTTTATCTCTGAAATGATTGTAAAGTGTTTTTTTTGAAATGCCGAGCTGGGTGGCAATATCATCCATGGTAACACTCTTGATCCCCAGCTTCATAAAAACGAGGCTTGCTCTTTGTAGAATGTCAATTTGTTTTGAGTTCACGGTGCAAAAGTATTAATTATTTCAACTACGGAAACTATTAAGTGTTAAAAAGTGTAAAAAGTATAAAACGACCATTTGAAAAAAACGTACATTTGGATTCATGGTTAAAGCACTTGGAATTGATTTTGGCTTAAAGAGAACGGGATTTGCAATGACAGATGATTCTGGTATTATTGCCAGCCCCTTAGAAACTATTGACTCTAATGAACTTCCTGTTTACTTAAAGAAGTTAATTGAAGGTCAGAAAATTCAGCTTATTGTTATTGGGTTTCCTTTGTCAATGGATGGTACCGATACTGATATAACTGAAAATGTTCGTCTATTTGAGAAGTTTGTAAAGGCAAGCTATCCAAGCCTTAAAGTTGTTTTATATGATGAAAGGATGACCTCAAAAATTGCCCAAAATGCCTTAATACAAATTTCTAAGAAGCAGCAAAGAAAACAAAAGGGACTTATTGACAAAATGAGTGCTGCCATAATCCTTCAAGATTATATGAATTCCCTGAGTTAGTATGAATTACTTATTTTTGCAAAAAAAAACATGATACTACCAATTCTTGCATACGGAGATCCAATTCTTAAAAAGGAATGTGATGAGATAGGCCAGGACTATCCGAAACTGAATGAGTTAATTTCAGATATGTTTGAAACCATGTACAAAGCTAAAGGAGTAGGTTTGGCAGCTCCGCAGATTGGAAAGAACATTCGTCTTTTTATTGTAGACGGTAGTCCATTTGCAGAAAAGGAGGATGGAGAAGAGGACGATCCGCTGGCGGAAGGCATCGAAAATTTCAAAAAAGTATTTATTAATCCCATTATCGAAGAAGAAGAAGGTATGGAGTGGTCTTTTCAAGAAGGATGTCTTTCCATTCCAAAAATTCGTGAAAATGTATCTCGAAAGCCTGATATCGTTGTTTCGTACTATGATGAGGATTGGGTGCTACATGAAGAGAAGTTTTCAGGATATGCAGCTCGGATTATTCAACACGAGTACGATCACATTGAGGGTATATTGTTCACTGATTACCTAAACCCTCTTAAAAGAAAACTTTTAAAGAAAAAATTAAATAATATTACCAATGGGCTTATTGAAATTGAATATAAAATGAGCTTTCCAAAAAACTCCTAAAAAATGAGATTAATAATAAGTTTTTTTGCCTTAACACTTTTATTGGGGGCGTGTAATACGGACAAGAACGATCAGTCTCAGAGAAAATTCGAAAAAAGCGTAGACCAAAAACGGGAAGTTTTATCAAAGGAGGCCTTAAATTCTCAAATCCTTTTACTAAATGATTCTTTAAAGAATTTATCAATTAGTCGATTTATGATGGATGCAAAATCTGATCAAACTGAGAGAATTGCAATTGAAACAAAAATATCAGTTTTGAGACAAGAATTAATCAATCAAAATCTGGAATATTTTCGCATCTTTTCTAAAGACAGTTTAGCTCCGTATTGTTTAATAAATATTTACGGTATTTATGACAATATAAAAGCATATGATTTGTCTTTAAATTATTTAGATACATTAGAATATTATTATCCTGAATTTGAATTACCCAATTTAATTTTGGACTTACGAGCCGTCACTCTGGATTATGTAATTAAGCCAAGAGATATTTCAAAAATTAAAAAGGCATATGAAGAGCTGCTTAAATCTCCTGATACAAATGATGAGGACGCCAAACGTTATAAGAGTCGTTTATTAAATATAGACAAAGGGTTTAACGACTTAATTAATTAAACTTCGGAAAGGACTCTGAATCTTCTTTTTTATCAGGCTCATTAAAAAAGACCAATCCAAGCATTAATATTATAGCTGTCAATAGAATGACCTGAATAATTAAAGATTGATTGATGAGGTTAAAAGAAAAAATACTTGGTATGGAAACATACAGCAGTATGGTTATTAATCCCCTGGGTCCGAAAAACAATAATGGTTTGAAAGGAAGTTTAAAAATAAGGAGTTGTAAATAACGAACTATAAATATTCCCGCAACAATTAGCAGTGCAATTAGAATGGTTTCTGTATTAATAATATCTGCAGGAGCGATTAAAAACCCAAATATGATAAAGAACAAAGATCGAATAAGGAAAGCCCCTTCAACAATAAGATCATGAAATTTAGTAACCTCTTTTTTAAGTTCATATACATCATAATTTTTCATCCATTTGTTTTTATAGAAAAGTTCTAAATTACCAAGGTAAAGCCCTATAAATAAAATAAATAATAGAGCGGGTAGGTGATAAGCTTTTGTAATTGCATATACCATTAATATCAATAAGATTATGGGCATAAATTTTATGCGATGATCTATTTTGTTTAAAAGAAAAATCAAACCAATCATGGCTCCTAAGGATATGATTGCAATAATTATCATTTCTAAGGTGAACACACCAATAGCTTCAAAATTTAATACTTCATTTCTCAATAAAAAGTTAAAATAAAGGACTCCAAAAATATCAGAAAGACTGCTTTCATAAATGATAAAGTCCTTGTTTCTCGAGCTTAGGTAGTTTGCGCTAGGTATGGCAATAGCACTACTGATAATACATAATGGTACCGCATTTATAAGCAAGGTTCTAAATGGAACATCCGAAATCAATGAAAAGAAAAATGCGATCAAAAAAGACAAAAGCAGTATAGGAATAAAGGAACCCAGTATAGACTTATTAATGAGTCCAATTTTGGAGGGGTGTAATTTCAGCTCTAGAGAGCCTTCGAGTACGATTAGAATCAAACCAATTGTTCCTAAGATTGGGAGAACGGGTTGAAGGTCAGGGATTGGTGTTTCAATCACTTTGAGGATTTGTCCAACGCCAAATCCAAGAATCAAAAGCATTATTACCGAAGGAATCCTTGTTTTTTTTGCACTCAAATCAAAAATGTACGCAATGAGTAAAAGAGAACAAAGTGTTATAATAACTGTCAACTCCATAGGTGCTACTTAACGGATTTTGGTTAAAGTTAAATTATTTATTTTGATTTAGGAGACCCTAAGTAGAAGTACTTATAAGGATCAAAGTATTGTTGTGTATTTTATTGAGTTCTAAATATAATTTTGTCCGATAGCCCAATAATGAGTTGCATATTTGTGTAAGCAATTCAACGAAAGAATTGTCTTGTAATGAAAAGCTTTTTTTGGTTTGTAAAGAAGCTGAGTAATATTAAAAAAAACATTTTTTTTTCATAGTTATAGTTTAGTTAATAAGGCCCTCAACGGAGGGCCTTTTTTAGTATTAAGCCACATAAAGTCCTCAAGTAATGGTTACTACTTAGTTCCGTGTATAGTGTATGTTGTATTTTGTCATTTGATCTTTATTTTTTGTTTTTGGAGCGGTCTTGTTGCAATAGATTTGCATCAACAAATAAAAACAACAAACAAATTTTTACGTTATGAAAACAACCAAATTTAAATTCGCCTTATTATTTACGGCAATGACTTTTTCTGCATATGTCAGTGGTCAACAAGATGAAATCACAAACGGCATTACCGCGAATTCTTCATTGAATGAACTTAAAGTCAAGATCTACCAAAACCCAGCAAATCCAGGCAACATAAAAATAGCTTGGAAAGTCAACACAAAAATCGATCAGATACGAATGCATTCAAAGTACAACGATAAAGAATGGGATTTTTATGTGAAGAGCCAGAACAATTTAGAAGTTAACAATTTAGAAAACGGCACCTATTTAGTGTGGTTTTATTTGAATGATAAAGTAGTAGGAACAGAACAAGTCAAAGTTAAACTTCAAAAAAAGGATGAATTGGACTTTAATGTTGAGCAGAAAGATCATGCACCTAATAATTTTAACGCTCTTAATGCTTTAAAAGTGAAAATTTATCCGAATCCATCTACTTCGGGAAATGTAAAAATGGAGTGGGCGAATGAGCAGCAGATAGATCAGATTATTATTTTATCACAAGGAGAGGATAATAAGTTGAATTTTTATGTCAAAAAACAAAATGAATTGACAGTAGACAATCTTGAAAATGGAAAATATTTTGTGCGGTTTTATTCCCAAAATAAATTGAAAGGAATAAGGCAAATTAAAGTAATGAAATTCTAGTTAGAGTTACAATATAGTTTATAGGGCCCTTCGGGGCCTTTTTTTGTTTTAAAATGTTGAGGTCAAGATGTTTTATCGTTCTCTTTTGAGAGTCATAAAAATAGTTCTTAATTAAAGCCACAAGAGGTAATTTGGCAAGTCTTTATTCTTTTCACTGGATTTGCCAACAACCAACAAGCCATTTACCAGGCGGATAAATACTCAATAGATGAGTCCGATGAAGCTGAAGTCATTATTGATGACATAGTGAACCCGAATGTTGAGAGTACAAATGATCTACCCTAATCCTTCTTTCATTGGAAAGGTTAAAATGTCCTGGATGGACAATCAAAATGTTGACTCTATCATTTTAGTTCTAGACAACTTTGATAATGTAGTCGAAATAAATTTGAAGGTAGCGAAAGAAGTTAAAGTTGATAATTTAAAAAATGGTCAATACTAAATAAACTTGTATTTAAACAACACCTTTTAGGCACATTAAAAATTTAATGTAATGAAAGAATAATCGCTTTTAGTTTATGGTTATAGTTTAGTTCGAAGAGGCCTTCAACGGAAGGCCTATTCTTTTTTATATTGATTATGATTCTAACTAAGAGTTACTACTTAGATGGTGCTAAAGTGAATTCTGTATTTTGATTTATCAATTGAATAAATATGAAAAAATACTGTTTTGAGCAGATACATTTGTGTCAACAAAACGAAAAAACAAACAAAAAATAATACACAATGAAAACAACAAAAATTAATTTCGCACTTCTTTTTCTCGCAATTCTTATTACTGGATTTGCAAACAGTCAACAAGCCAACTATCAGGCTGACAAATACTCGTTAGATGAGGCGGATGAAACTGAAAACATCATTGATGACATAGTGAATCCAAATGATGAGAGTACAGAACCATTTAAGGCAATGATATATCCTAACCCTTCTTTAACGGGAAAGGTTAAAATGTCTTGGATGGACAATCAGAATGTTGACTATATCATTTTAGTTCCAGACAACTTTGATAATGTAGTCGAAATAAATTTGAAGGATGTAAAAGAAGTTACAATTGATAATTTAGAAAATGGTTATTACTACATAAAATTTTATTTCCAACAAAACCTTTTAGCCACTCAAAAGCTGAAGGTAATGAAAGAATAATCGCTTTAGTTTATAGTTATAGTTTAGTTCACAAAGGCCCTCAACGGAGGGCCTTTTTCTATTTGACTTAATTGTCTTTATATCACCTCTTTATGTTCTACGGGTTAATACGTACATCAATCTATATGTCACATTGTATTTTGCATTTAATCCGGTCTAAAAATGAATCTTATGCATACTTCTACACTAAATTTGTTCTAACAAAACAACCATAAAAAACAAACACATGAAAACAGTAATTATAATATTTTGTACCGCATTTCTAGCGATTTCCTCGTTTGGACAGCAATTTGCAACTCCTATAAAAGACAACCATCATGAATCTATTGAGCCAGATGTATCATCATTTGATTTGGCAACTGTAGTAACGCCTAATCCAACCATGGATAAGGTTGCAATTATGTGGTATGGCCAACAAGACATTGATAAAATATTGGTTATCAAATCGGATAAATCAGAAGTTATACCAGTTGATTTGAACAACGATCAAATAGCGGTTCTTAATGGTTTAAATCCTGGAACCTATTATGTTCAGTATTATTTCAAAGGTAAGATTAAGGCCTCCATAGAACTCATCGTGAACGACCACCCCTAAAATATTTCTTTAGGATAAAAGAAGCCCTCGAGAGAGGGCTTTTTTTTATCAATAACTTTAGATGGTTTGTTGAGGGTAGTTGGAGTTGCAATTCTGGTAAGCTGACTGCATGATCGAAGTATTCAATACTTGGTTAGAGGAAATGTTTAATTATTAGATTCACATTTTTTTTGGTCTACTTCTTTTTTTTGAACCAATAGTTTCCATTACTAACCCATTCTTTAAATTACTTTGGTGTTTAATTCAGATGTTTAAACGAAAAATGATTCAAGTGTTTGTGCAGTGACCCGTATCTTCTATAAGATGTTTTACGGTCAATACTGGATGATTTCATATTGTATAAGTAATAACACTTAGATCCAACTAGGTTATTCATGGTATATTTCATTTGAAAGCATTCATTGTTTGAAACCTATCCATTTATGTGAACTAAATTGCCATAACATTAAACAATACACAACAAACAAACAACTAAGCAAAGGCCCCCAAACCTGTGTCTTTTTAATTCTGATCACAATGTTTAATTCGCGATTAACAGGGGGTTTTTGTTTAAATTAAAAACAACTTTGTAAGCATCATTTCTTTTTCGGTGTCTCTCTTTATTTCTTACTCTACGTTGCCAAATGCTGTTACAAAAGTCGTTTTTGACATTATAGTTTAAAACGCATTTGAAATTATGTTGAGCTACTTTGCAATTTTTTGTTTTCTAACTATGGCAGTAAGATTTCTTGTTGCCGATTAAAACTGACTATAGTTTCTTCTTCATTTTTAAGCTTAAAACGTACCAAGAGATCATCGATCCGATCATTGCCAACCCCATATCTTTGTGCGCATCCCACATGTCTCCTTGCTGTCCGTTATAGCTTTCAGCCATGTCTCCTGATAGGGAGACAGCAATGCCCCATTCAAAGAGCTCATAAATCATACTAAAAACTTGGATGCTTAAAAAAGTGACTAATAAAGCTTGTTTTAGGTTAAATTTATATCGATACATGATGAGGTCCTTCGTTGCTGCAAATAACAAAAGGCCAAAAGAAAAGTGAACAAAACGATCATAGTGATTTCGCGTAAATTCAAAATAAGCATGAATATCAATACCTAACAAGCTGATAAACCAATCATTATATGGCACAAAAGAATAGAGCCAAGTTGACCCTACAGAATGAAATACAGAAAAAAGAAAGAGCCCCCCAAAGCCCATTTTACTTAGAACATTTTTAAAAATGTCTAGAACCATTAGTCCAAGTAAAAATAAGGTGCCAATATTATTTAAATAAAGTTCTTTTCCTGTGTAGGGAGCTTCTCCGAATGGAGAAATACTCATCATGAAAATAGCGAAGATGAGATAGATGCAACTTAGTATAATTTTATTTTTGTTCATGGTATTATTTTATTCCAACAATACATTTAGATCATATTGTTACATGAAAAATAGTAATAAATAAAAAAACCCTTGACGAATCTACAGACTGTCAAGGGTTTAGTTTTTAAGTTGTGGTACCTCCAGGAATCGAACCAGGGACACATGGATTTTCAGTCCATTGCTCTACCAACTGAGCTAAGGTACCATCCTTAAGCGAGGGCAAAAATAGGAATATTTTGTTTTAGAAAGAAAATTATCTGTAAAAATATGAGCATCCTAGTATCTTTGTACCATGAAAATGAGTCAAAATGCTTATTTGGTAGTTGATGCAGGCAATACAAATATCAAAATATGTGAAGTGTTTGGCGATGAAATTTCTGATTTTGAAACGTTCAACGACCTTGACAAAGTGTTGGTGCGAGTCAAAAACCTGCACGTTGTTCTCATTTCTGTCGTAAACCCTATGGTTAAAGAGAAGATTCAAAAAGTTTGTAAATCCTTATTTGAAATTAAAAACAATGTCAAAATGCCATTTTCTTCAGCTTACGAGAGCATGAACACAGTTGGTGTTGATCGATTGTGTAATGTCTCTGGGATGTTAAAGTATGCTAAAAATAGGAGTGCTTTAAGTATAGACATCGGAACCTGTATCAAATTTGATTTTCTAACCGCAGACGCTGTGTATAAGGGTGGTTCGATCTCTCCTGGCATTCAGTTAAGATATAGGTCATTGAATGACTACACCAACAATTTACCTTTACTCGAACAAGTAAATCATACCTCATTAATTGGAAATGACACGAAAAATTCAATTGCCTCAGGGGTTTTGAATGGAATGTATTCTGAAATTACAGGAATGATTTCTCGGTATGAAGCAGAATATGGTCCTTTAGATATTTATCTGACTGGAGGTGATGCTTTATATTTTGATATCCCTCAAAAAAATAACATCTTTGCAATCAAAAATTTGACTATCCTCGGAGCAGTTGAAATATATAAAATAAATGCGCTATAGTTTAGTACTCTTTTTTTCTTCTATCTTTCTTATAGCTAATGGTCAGCTATCAAGTTCACACCCTTTATCTTCATATGGTATTGGTGAATATAATACGGGTTCAAATGCCATCTCAACTTCACTAGGTTTTGTGAATGCTTCAATGATTGATTCTGGTTTTGTGAATTATTACAATCCCTCATCCTATTCACGTTTAAGTAAAGGCAACACTTTGCTTTCATTAGGAATTGATTCAAGATTTTCAATGTATTCTCAAGGAGGGGTTTCGGAAAATAAAATAGGATCCATGGTTGATCATTTTTCACTCGGTTTGAAAATGAATAAATTAATGGGAATGTCATTCGGTCTCAAGCCTTATTCTAAGGTGGGATATGAGTTTAGTGAAAATGTCTACACGGGTGTAGATTCTTTGAGGTATACATACACAGGAATTGGGAGTCTTCAAGATGTCTATTTGGGTTTTGCGATTTCGCCTATACAAACGGCAAATTCTCATTTATCAATTGGCTTTAACACCTCCTATCTTTTTGGGTATGTTTCTAATGATAGAAAAAGTGAGTTGATCAATGGTAGTACAGATCAAGGTGGTTTGTCTAAAGATATTACTAGACTGTCGGCATTCCATTATGAACTTGGGGCACATTTTCAACAAAATATCGGCTCAAGACATAAGTTATTGATTGGATTCATATTTGACCCGTCCCAACGTTTTAATGCTACACTTGATAACGAACTTTATACGGCTTCAAATATAAACGCCCCTGAAGTTTATGATACCATTTCTTACTCACGAATGAATGGATTTGTGGAAGTATTAAGTGTATATGAACTCGGACTTAAATATCAAATATTTTTCAAGGAAACCAAGAGGAAATCGAATACGAGGAGACCAAATTTAACACTCTTTGCGTCATATAAGAAATGGAATGGAATACAATCGGATTTTGAAACTCCATCTTCTAATTGGGAGATAGGTAAAGCAGACAAATGGTCTGTTGGAATGAGTTATTCACCAGAAACCAAATTGTTTGAGAACGTGGCAACCCTGAAAGCATTTGAAAAACTAAATTATAGAATCGGTGTTTATCAAATGAATTTGCCGTTTTCGTCTAATGGAATCAATTATGTCGATCGTGGCACGACATTTGGATTTGGGATACCCATATTGGCTCAAATGTCATTGTCTTCATTGAATTTTGCTTTTGTATTAGGGCAAAAAGGAAATGGAAATGACAGCAGTTTAAAAGAAAATTATTTGGGCTTTAATTTTGGAATGGTGTTTTCACCTTCTGCTTTTGAAAAATGGTTTAGAAAAAGAAAGTTGGATTAGAAAAAAGTAAATTATGAAAAGGTTTGGGATATTATTTGGGATGATTTTTATGACCACTTTATTTTTTGGTCAGGAAATGGACAATAATAAAGAGTGTCAAAGAATGCTTCTTTTTGTTAGCCAAGAGCTAAAAATGAAAAATTATGCAATGGCTTCAATGTATTACCTTAAGGGTGAAACAATTTGTGGTGAAGAATATGGAGCCAAGGAATACGATGCGATGTCTAAAACACTTCGGAATACGATTATTACCGAAAAAGACAATGTTAGAAAAAAGCTTTACACGGATACTTTGCTCGGTGTATACGATAGAATGGATGCAAAAGGATACTACAACGAAGTTGAATCCTCAAAACGTGCGACTTTCATAATGATGTCTTCAAAGCCAGATTATAAAAAAGCGGATGAAATTTACCTTCGTGCTTTCGAAAACAACAATAAGTTCAATGATGCTGAGTTGACTTATTATTATTACAATCTTTACACTTTATTTTCAATTACCTCAGGAGATGAGCAAACAGCATTCAAAAAACGTTTGATTTCCGATTATTTTTTATTGTCTAAAAAGATTGAAAGTGAGAAGTTTGCTTCAAGTACACAACAAAGTCTTACGGGGTACTTTAATAGTTTGGTGAGATCATGCGATGATATCTTACCAGAACTAAATGGATTTATGTCATCTTTACCCCAGGATAAAGAAGCCAAAAAGAAAGCAGTAAACAATTTCTTGAAATTATTAAAAGAAAAAGGTTGTACTGAAAGCAATGAATATGAAATGCTTATTGATACCATAATTTCGATTGACAATACGATAGATGCTGTTTTAGCAAAAGCCCAGCTTTTGAAGGTTAAAAAACGATTTAAAGAGTCTATTTCCGTATATCAAACTGCGGTTCAAATGACAGAGTTGGATTCTATTAAGAACGAAATAATGATGGATGTTTTGGATATTCAATATTCCAACTTGAATGCGTATAGAACGGCATACAATACGGCATTAACCATTAAAGGCATGAACAGATCTAAAGCCCTTTTGGTCGCAGCAAATTGTGTAGCGAAAACAGCAAATTCTTGTGGTTCAAGTACATTTGAACGTAAATGTAATTATTACTACGCTGCTCAATTGGCAAACCAGGCTGGTGAACCGGGGATTGCATCAAAATTCAAAGCGAATGCTCCCACTGCTGATGAGATTTTCAGTAATAATAGTCCAGCTACGCTTAAACTTTCCTGTTGGAATGTTACTGTAGATGTTAAAAAGAATTAGATGAAATTCTTGTTGTTTCCGCTTTGTTTTGTTTTTGCGGGAATCTTGTTTTCGTGTGTTAATGACGAAGGTGATGTAAAGCGAGTCACTGATTTTGAAGATGCACCTGACGAGCAAAGTCAAAATTTAAAAATGATTTACAGTGATTCTGGATTAACGAAGTTTCATTTGTATGCTAAAATTTCAGAAACGTATACCCATCCGAAACACATCAGCAATTTCAGAGATTTTGTAAAGGTTGATTTTTTTAATCCTGAAGGTTTGTTGGTGTCAACTTTGACGGCTCAAAGGGGGGTATATGATCATTCGGAGGAACTTGTTGTGGTGAAGGATTCTGTTCGGTTATATAATTACAAAAAAGACCAAACTTTAGAAACTGAGGAGCTTACTTGGAATAAGCGGGATAGCACCATTCGAACAGATAAACAAGTGGTTGTTCGGTCTCCAAAGGAACTTTTAACAGGTAGGGGACTGGAGACAAAACAGGACTTTAGTTATTTTGAGATATTAAACCCTACTGGTCGTTTAAATTTAAAGAAGGAAGAATGAATACATATAATAAAATAATGAAAGTGATATGGTTGCTCATAGGTACTGTCATGTTCATTGCGGTAACTGTAATGTGCTTTATTGACGGTTTCGAAAAATGGGTGTTTTATTATCCACTTGTACTATTGGCATTCGGAATGTATTTTTTTAAAGTTTGGATGATGAATCGTATGGAGAAACATATTGAGTATATGTCTAAAAAAGAAAAAGAAAGAATTTGAACCTAATTCATAATGAAATAAGGTTAAATAAATGGACAAAAACTTTTGTTTTGTTATCTGTAATGTGTGTTTCATATCTTATAAACACCCACAATTGTCAAGCTCAAAACTTTGTAAAAGGAACCATATTCGATGAACGGAATGTGCCCATTCCTCATGCCAAGGTTTTTGTAAAAAATGATCCCAATCAACGCACTGTTGCAGATATAAATGGAAATTATCAGCTCAGTTTGATGCCGGGTGAGTATTTTTTAGTTTTTAGTTCTTTGGGCTTTGAAAATCGAGAAAGCTACATTTCAATTAGTGCATTGGATATGATCAGGAAAATACAGCTATTTCCAAGTAAAATTCAAGATCTCGAATCCGTTCAAGTTTCTGCAAAAAAATCTAATCCTGGAAGGGATATAATGAAGAAAGTAGTTTCGAAACGAGACCAAATAAACCCTTGGAACCATCCGCACAAGGTCGAAGTGTATATTAAAGCAAGAGAAGACATTAGACGAAAGAGCAGAGAGGAAGAAAATGATGGAGAGCCTGAGATTGATGATAGTTTTGATGGCACAAATCCATTGCGAGATACGATGAACTTTCTTGAAATTCAAATTGAAAGAAATTATGCTTCAAGTAATAAAGTAAAAGAATTCCGCAAAGCGTATTCCTTACGAGGATCTAAGCGCAATTTATATTATACAACGACCGTTAAATCCAATTTTAATTTTTTTGAAAATTTATTGCGTTTAGATGATTTACATGAAAATCCGATAAGTTCACCTATTTCCATTCCAGGAATTTTGTCATATAAATACCGTTTGGTTGAGAAATATATTGATGAAGGAAGAAGTATCTCTAAAATTAAAATTCAGGCTAGGAATACAGCCACCTCAACATTGCAAGGATATATTTGGGTTGTAGATTCATTATGGCTCATTGAAAAATTAGATTTATCCATGAAAAAGGGGAATCTATTGGTTTATGATTATTTCAATATTCAACAAGAGTATGACCATCCTGGTGACTCGATATGTGTGCTAAAAAAACAGGTCTTAGATTATGGCGTGAAATACAAACGAGAGTCATCTATTTGTAAAACAACCGCCATTTTCTCTAATTATGACTTTCAGCCCGAATTTGAAAATAAATTTTTTAATTCTGAGCTTGCTGTTACAGAAAAAGAAGCGTACGAAAAGGATTCTTCCTATTGGGAAAATGAACGTGCAGGTCAGTTGAGTCCTGAAGAGATTGCCTTCATTATTCGTCAAGATAGTATCAAAGATTATATCAACCGAAAGGAATATCTAGATAGTGTTGACAAGGTTTTTAATAAGATCACTGCACTTAAGGTGCTTTGGTGGGGAGTTGACCACAGGAACAGGAGTAAAAGAATGCAGTGGACTATAGGGAGCTTAGCTACGACAATACGTCCTGTGTATATTGCAGGTCCTAGACTTTCGCCTAATTTCGATTTGTTTAAAAAATGGAAAGATGAACGGACTTTAGATTCGTATACCCAGATATCATATGGGTTATTGAACAATGATATAAAAGGTGATACCTGGTGGAAATATAAATTTGACCCATTCCATCAAGGGAAAATCAGGATGTCTTTAAATCATGATTTCGATGTAATACGCGGATATGATGCGATTACACAAATATATAAGAGAGAGAATTTTATCGAGGCAACAAGTATGAATACCTCTATAGAATATGAGCTTTTTAATGGATTCTACATTGATTTGGGAGGGGAATTTACCGAGAGAAGAAGTTTAGAAGGGTATGATTTTCTTGAATTTGCAGATGACGTACTTCCAAATAATGAACCATCTGATTTTGAGACCTATCAGGCTTTAATTGCTGATTTTACTGTCAGTTACACCCCAAAACAAAAATACATGCGGGAACCATATAGGAAGATAGTATTGGGTTCGGCATGGCCTACTTTTAATCTTTATTATGAGCGAGGTATTCCAAATGTTTTCGGTAGTGATATAGATCACGAATATATTCAAATGAGTATTGATCAAACGTTCAAAATAGGTACTATTGGAACTTCTAGCTATCGCCTATCAGGAGGGTTATTTCTGAATGCCAATAACTTAAGAGATCCAGATTTTAAATTTCAAAGAAGGAGTGACCCGTTATGGTTTTCAAATCCATTGTATTCATTTCAGGGCTTAGATACCTTATTAAGAACAAACGATATGTCGTTGGAGGCGCATTTCGTTCATCATGATAATGGAGCAATAATCAATAAGATTCCGTTTATGAAAAAGACACGTGTGGGTCTTGTTTTTGGTGGTGGCGCTTTATATGTTAAAGAACATGATTATTTTCATTACGAGATATTGGCTGGGTTAGAACGCAACTTCAAACTTTCAAGAAGAAGATTAAGAGTTGGATTGTATGGTGTATTATCTACAGGAAATAAAAGCCAACCAAGATTTGACTACAAAATTTCTTTTGCCATTTTAGATGACCGAAGTATGAAATGGAATTTCTAGGTTTTTTCTTTAGGGAAATAGTTCTTGTTTCTTAGTAGAATCATACCCACTCCACAAGTAATACAGGCGTCAGCGAAATTCCAGATTGCAGGAAATATTTGACTTTCACCCACCCATGGAACCCATGAAGGCCATGTTACGTTAAATTGGAACATATCTACTACACTTCCTAAAAGAAATCCATGATTTCTAACTTCATGAATACTGGTATAACTCGTTCCGTGAGGCCCCAGGTGAGTGCAAGTGACAAAATTTCCGGAACCTTCCATCTGATTGTAAAAATTACATGGATCAAATGTGAAAATGAAATCATATAAAGCAGAATCAATGAGGTTGCCAATAGCCCCTGTGAAGATTAAACTGATCGCAATAAGGTATTCTGTTTTTACACCTTTTTTGTATTCAGTCCACATGTAATACCCAATGCCGGTAATGGCAATTATTCGAAATATACTAAGCGCCAATTTATGCCACATTAAAGAACCAAAGGTTGTGCCAAAGGCCATTCCTGGATTTTCTATGTAGTGTAGCTGAAACCAGTCTCCTAATAGCGGTGTTGGTATTTCACCTTGAATAAAGGATGTTTTAATCCAAATCTTAATAACCTGGTCAATTAGCAAGAGACCAATTATGGTTATTATAACAATGGAAAATTGCTTTTTCACTTATTTGTTTTGTGCATTTTTTGCGGCAATACTCATAGTCGCATGAGGAACCAACTTTAAGCGCGCCTTAGCAATGAGGTTTCCGGTTGCTCTGCAAATCCCATAGGTCTTATTTTCGATTCGAATGAGAGCTGCCTGAAGATTTTTAATGAATTTTTCTTGTCGCGCAGCCAGTTGAGCCAGTTCCTCACGTGAAAGTGTTTCAGAACCATCTTCCATCATGTTAAATGTTCTTCCCGTATCATTAGTTCCATGGTCATCATTGTGAGAGAGTGAACCAATGAGAAGACTGTAATCATCTTGAGCCTCTTTTAATTTACTTAAAATCAGTGCTTTGAATTCTAAAAGTTCTTTATCCGAGTATTTGTTTTTTTTCTTTGACATTCTAGATGAATTATGAGTTAATCTGCTTTTTTAATGCGTCCAAAGATATCATTTTTAACTTTGTATTATCTAAAATTGGTGATAAAATTCAAAAGGTTTATTCTCTTTTTATGTAAATCAGATGTGAATAATAATTATTTTTCATTTTTCAATAAAATCAAGTCACTTTGATAAAGCTCTTTTTAGGAAATAAAACATACGTTCTACTACTGATACCCTTCTTTTTAGTCTGTTATCAAATGCTAAATTATTATTTTGAGTTTGTTGAGTTGGTTCCAAATCAGCATTTTGGATTATGGCTAGAAAATATCGAGTTGAATGCTATTATTGCTGTTGTTTTGGCATCTCTGGTGGTACTTTTAAATTCTTTTGGTTTGAATTTATTAGTAAATAGAAATAATTTTTATGAACGCAATACCTATTTGGTCGCTTTGATCTATGTGGTCTTTATGAGTTTGTTTGAATGTTCTTATTTTTTGAATAGTACCCTTCTTTTACATTCTACGATTATTTTCATGATACATCAGCTTTTTGAGTTGAATAAACGGGAAGATGGTCGTAAAAATATTTTTAATGCTTTTTTGTTTTTTGCAATAGGGGTTACGCTTTGCCCCATCTATATATTTTTATTGCCCATGCTTATTGTTTCAGTTACTGTGATTCGGCAACTTTCTTTTAAAGAGTTCTTGATGGCATTTTCAGGGTTCAGTATACCTTTTATGTATTATTTTTCTATTACCTATTTAAATGGTTCGGTATGGAGACCCTCTCTTTGGAGTAGCCATTTTGAAATCCCACAAAAAGATTTTTGGTTTGTGACAATTTCCTTAATTGTGTTTTTGGTATTGTCTTTATTTTCCGTTGTATTTAAAATGCGACAGGCTAAAATTCAAACCAATAAACAGATTCGTTCATTAATCATTTTGATATTGTTCTTTTTTCTTCTTTCGCTTTATGAACTAATAAGTTTTCAACAAATAGATCATTTTAGCTTATTAATTATACCCATGTCAGTCTTGCTAATCTTTGCTTTTTTAAGTGATACTTATGGAATGGCGGCAAATGTTCTTTTTTACGTGGTAATAGTATATTCTGTTATCAAGTTTTTTCTTTTCCTACCTAGTCAAGCTGTATAATTGATTAATTTCGCATTAAAATTTATATAACGGATGAAATTTGGTGTAGTTACTTTTCCTGGTTCAAATTGTGATCAGGATATGATGTATATACTTCGGGATGTGATGAATCAGGAAGTAGTTCATCTTTGGCATAAAGATTCAGATTTACAAGGCGCAGACATGGTTGTTTTACCAGGAGGGTTTTCTTTTGGAGATTATCTCCGTTCTGGTGCTATTTCTCGGTTTTCTCCTATCATGACAGAAGTTATTTCTCACGCAAATAAAGGAGGTTATGTTTTAGGGATTTGTAATGGATTTCAAATATTAACTGAAGCTGGGTTATTGGACGGAGCTCTTTTACATAATAACAATCAAAAGTTCATTTGTAAAAATGTCCATCTCAAAGCAATTTCATCGAGTGCAGCGATTTCAGCTGGTTTAAACAGAAATGAAGCATTTAAGATTCCTATTGCCCATGGTGAGGGACGTTATCATGCTTCTTCTGAAGTCATTGAATCTCTTGAGCAAAACGATCAGGTTCTATTTAAATATTGTAATGAAAAAGGCGAGATAAGTGGGGAGTCTAATCCTAATGGCTCTATTCATAATATTGCAGGAATTTCAAATAAAGAAAAAAATGTTTTCGGAATGATGCCTCATCCTGAAAGGGCATCCGATGATGTTTTATCGAATTCGGAAGGCAGGAATTTCTTTGAATCGATCTTAAAACACAGCTAATGAGAATTTTATTATTAGGGTCCGGAGGCAGAGAACATGCATTGGCGTGGAAAATGGCTCAGAGCTCCATATTAGATGAGTTATTTATTGCACCTGGTAATTCTGGAACAAGAAAACATGGTAAAAATATACCCATTGATCCAAATGATTTTGAAGCTGTTAAAACAGCAGTAATAGATAACAATATTGAAATTGTAATTGTTGGACCTGAACAACCTTTGGTCAACGGGATTGCTGATTTTTTCATGAATGACGAAGTCTTATATAAAATCCCTGTTATTGGTCCCGATGCAAAGGGTGCTCAATTAGAGGGAAGTAAAGACTTTGCCAAATCTTTTATGAAAAGACATAATATTCCGACAGCCAAATATGGAACATTTACCAAAGAAACTGTTGATAAAGGAATTGACTTTTTGAGAGGGATGAATTCACCATATGTTTTAAAGGCAGACGGTCTTGCGGCAGGTAAAGGAGTATTGATTTTAGACAATTTAAAAGAAGCAGAAAAAGAGCTGAAAAACATGTTGATGGATTCTAAGTTCGGAACTGCCAGTGAAAAAGTAGTAATTGAACAGTTTCTTGATGGCAGAGAAGTTTCCGTATTTATTATTACGGATGGAGAATCTTTTAAGCTATTGCCTGAGGCAAAGGATTATAAAAGAATAGGTGAACAAGATACGGGTCTAAATACTGGAGGTATGGGTGCAGTGAGTCCTGTTCCATTTGCAGATGCGGGGTTTATGGATAAGGTTCATAATCAGATTATTGTCCCAACTACAAAAGGATTGAAGTCAGAAGGGATTAAATACAAAGGATTTATATTTTTCGGGCTAATAAATGTGAAAGGTGATCCTTACGTAATAGAATATAATTGTCGATTAGGCGACCCTGAAACTGAGGTCGTTTTACCAAGATTAAAATCTGACATTCTAGATTTATTTGAAGGAATAGCCACAAATACACTTTCTGAAAGAGACATTCAATTTTATGATAAGAGTGCAGCGACAGTAATGTTAGTGTCTGGAGGTTATCCTAATAAATATGAAAAAGGAAAACAAATATTCGGTTTGAATACCGTTGTTGATAGCATCTGCTTTCATGCAGGAACTAAATCTGATGGCCCTTCATCTGTCACAGCCGGCGGACGTGTAGTGGCCATAACATCTTATGGTAAAAACATCGAGTTTGCCATTAAAAAGTCCTATGAAACAATAGATAAAATAAGCTTTGAAGGAATGAATTACAGGAAAGATATCGGTTTTGATTTAATCAAATAATGCTTACATTGTTGTTATAATATGTTCAATGCTTTTTGCTTAATTCTCATTTCTCTTTTATTTTCTGCTTTTTTTTCAGGTATGGAATTGGCTTTTTTGTCATCAAACAGACTGAAAATTGAGGTTGACAAAAGTAAAGGTACTCTTCTAAGTAAGCTCCATTCTGTTTTTTATAAAAATGAGTCAAAAGTCATTGCATTTATTTTACTCGGAAATAACATTTCTTTAGTAATATACGGTATTTCGTCTGCTGTTCTTCTTGAACCAATAATTCAAGGATGGGGTATAAGTTCAGACTCTGTAACTCTTCTGTTGCAAACTTTGTTTTCAACTTTATTGGTTCTTGTAGCTGCTGAGTTCATTCCTAAAAGCATCGTTCAATTCAACCCAAATAAGTCTCTCAAATTTGGCACATTCCCATTATTTATATTGTATATCCTTTTATACATTCCAACTCATGTCATTTTGTTTTTTAGTTGGATTATTTTAAAAACATTTGGGTTGGATCAAAAAACAAATCAAAAAGTTTTTTCAAGAGTTGATTTGGAACATTTTGTAGATGACCTTTCTGAAAGAATAGAGAGTGAAGAGATATCTACAGACGATATGACGTTATTGAGAAATGCTCTTGATTTTTCAGAAGTCAAGGCTCGAGATTGTATGATTCCTAGGACTGAAATTATTTCAGTAGACATCAATGATACTTTGGATGCGGTAAAAAACCTATTCATAGCCAAAGGACTTTCAAAAATCCTTATTTATCGAGATTCCATTGATAATATTATCGGATATGTGCATTCCTCTGATATGTTCAAGTCTCCAAAATCGATTAAGCAAATATTATTGCCAATTCACTTTGTGCCTTCAGTAATAACGGGTGAAGAGCTTTTAGAGAAATTCACAGAACAATCAGGTAATATTGCTATTGTAACTGATGAATATGGAGGAACTGCTGGAATGGTTACACTAGAAGATGTTATTGAAGAAATTTTTGGAGAAATTGAAGATGAACATGACAAAGATGATCTTCTCGAAGAAAAGCTTTCGGATACCCATTATCGTTTTTCTGCACGAATCGAAATTGACCATATCAATGAACATTACGATCTAAGAATTCCTGACTCTGAGGATTATGAAACGCTAGGAGGGTTGATTTTATTTAAGCTTGCAAATATTCCAGAAAAGAATTCCAAGCTCAAAATGAAAGGTTTAACTTTTGTAGTGGAAGAAGTAACAGATCGCCGAATTGAAATTGTAAGTGTATACCTTAAGTCATGAGATTTTTCTACTTTCTGATCATACTATCATTTACTCTAACTTCTTGTGCTTCTAAGGCCTATAATTTATCGAAACAGCTAAATGAAATTTCAGGTATTGACGATGCCTTCCATGGTGTGTATTTTTCGATAAACGATAGTGGGGACGATTCGTTCGTATATTTAATAAAAGATGACGGCTCTGTTTTGCACAAAATGTTTGTTTCTGGGGCCGAAAACATCGATTGGGAGGACCTATCCTCTGATGGTGATTTTTTATACATTGGTGATATTGGTAATAATCGAAATCAAAGAAAGGATTTGATGGTTTATCGTGTTCCGATAAATAATTCATGGATGTTTTATTTTTTCGATAGAAAACTCAACCATAATTTACCTGACACCGTCATAGCTGAACTTTATGCATTAAATTATCCTGATCAAATGATGTTTCCACCTGAGGGTAGCCAAATGAATTTTGATTCAGAAGCGCTTACCTATGCCGACGGAAAATTATTGATTTTATCCAAAGACAGGTCTAAGCCCTATAAAGGCATCTGTAAAATTTATGAGGCGGACTTATCAAACAATCTGCTGGAGGTAAAATTACTTCAAGAGATTCAATTAAAAGGTGTCTCTTGGCTAACAGGATCGGTAACTGGGTGTGATTATTTCAATAACAAATTATATGTACTGACCTACAAAAGATTGTTCGTATTTGAGCGCAGAAAAAACCAGTTCGAATTGGTTCGACAAAAGAACCTGGGGCCCCTTCAGCAATGGGAGGGAATATGTGTTGATTCAGAGGAGCAAATAAGAATTGTTGCCGAGAAAAGTCGATTGGGAAAACAAAAGATGAAAATAATTAAACTATGAATTCGAAGCTTTCGATCAAGCATTTTGAGGCGGTTATTTTTGATATGGACGGAGTTCTAATTGATTCGGAACCCTTATGGAAAATAGCCATGGAAAAAGTATTTTCTGATTTGGGTTGTAATTTATCTAAAAATGATTTTCAAAGAACAGTAGGTTTGAGAATTGATGAGGTCATTCATTATTGGAATAAAAATCAAAACCTTGGAATTTCAGATGAAAAAAAAGTGGAAGATGACATCATAAATCGAATGGTTGAATTGGTTAGCGAAAATCCAATTCCCTTAACTGGTGTAATAGAAACCTTAGAATATTTAACAAAAAACAAATTGAAAATCGGCTTAGCAACTTCTTCTCCCAACAATTTACTGCAGGCGGTACTTGAGGGTTTAAAAATAAATCATTTCTTTCATGTTGCACATTCCGCCGAATTCGAAGAGTTTGGAAAACCGCATCCTGCCGTTTATCTTGAAACCGCTAAAAAATTAAATGTAGATTCAAATAAATGTCTTGTTATTGAAGATTCTCTGAATGGCATAATCTCTGGAATGTCAGCTAAGATGAAGGTCGTATGTATACCTGAGAAAACACACTTAAAAGAACCTCGATTAAGAGTTGCTGACTTTATGTTTGAAGATATGTCGTTGATGCTAGCCGCATTTAAAAACGGATATTGATTTTTCCTTTTTTGAATTTAGGTTTGGTATCGTTTGCTTTTGTAAATTTGTTAAAAGTACTACTTGGTGGAAGATTCATTTGATTATAAGGACGAAGCAGAAAACAATTCGGAGAAAGAATTTGATAAGGTTTTAAGACCCCAAAAACTAGCTGATTTTGCCGGACAACCGAGTATTGTAGCAAACCTTGAGATTTTTGTTAAAGCGGCAAAATTAAGAAACGAGCCATTGGATCATGTATTACTTCATGGCCCTCCTGGTTTGGGAAAAACAACACTTGCCAATATTATTGCGAACGAAATGGAGGTTGGGTGTAAGATTACAAGCGGACCTGTACTAGACAAGCCAGGTGATCTGGCAGGACTGCTAACAAATCTTGCAACTGGAGATGTTCTTTTTATTGACGAGATCCATCGTTTGAGTCCAGTTGTTGAGGAATATCTTTATTCAGCAATGGAAGATTATTCGATTGATATCATGATTGATACTGGTCCCAATGCCAGAACCGTTCAAATCAATCTAAACCCATTTACACTTATTGGTGCAACCACTCGTTCAGGTTTATTAACAAGTCCGTTGCGAGCTCGTTTTGGTATAAATTCTCGATTAGAATATTACAATGTAGAAACATTAACAGCGATTATTGAGAGATCTGCTGGTTTACTTGAGATACAAATTGATTTTAATGCGGCAGCAAAAATTGCCGGACGGAGTAGAGGGACGCCAAGAATATCGAATGCCTTATTAAGAAGAGTCAGAGATTTTGCTCAAATAAAGGGTAACGGCATCATCGATGAGTCGATTACAGAAATTGCTCTTAAAGCTTTAAATGTCGATGCCAATGGGTTAGATGAGATGGACATACGAATACTCAAAGCGATTGTTGAAAAATTTAGTGGTGGCCCAGTAGGTTTAACAACTGTAGCAACTGCTATTGGTGAAAATTCAGGAACGATAGAAGAGGTCTATGAGCCTTTTTTAATTCAGGAAGGGTTTCTTATGCGAACACCAAGAGGTAGAAAAGCAACCCAAAAAACATATGAGCATCTCGGGATGACCAGAGGTTCAGTTCAGGGAGATTTATTTTAACTATATGGATGGTACACCTTTTAAATCAAAAATAAAGGGAAAAGCTAACGAATTGGGTTTTTTTTATTGTGGGTTTTCAAAGGCTGAATTTCTTGAAGAAGAAGCTCCAAAGTTAGACCATTGGTTAAATCAAAATTATCATGGTAAAATGTCTTATATGGCTAATCATTTTGATTTAAGACTTGATCCAAGAAAATTAGTGCCAGGCGCAAAATCCGTTATTTCTTTATTGTTCAATTATTCTACAGAAAGTCAGCAAGTAGATAAATCAGCACCAAAAATCTCAAAGTATGCTTATGGAGAGGATTATCATTCTATCATTAAAGAACGTTTATTTGAGCTGTTCGATTTCACCAAGGAACTTATAGGAGATATCGATGGAAGGGTGTTTGTTGATTCCGCACCTGTAATGGATAAAGCTTGGGCCAAAAGATCAGGGTTGGGTTGGATCGGGAAAAACACAAACTTGATCCATCCAAAAGAGGGGAGCTTTTTTTTTATTGCAGAGATGATAATTGATGTTAATTTTGAACCAGATGGACCTATTAAAGATTATTGCGGCACCTGTACAAAATGTATAGATGATTGCCCAACAGACGCAATAGTAGAACCATATAAAATTGATGCTTCGAAATGTATTTCTTATTTGACCATTGAGCTTAAAGATGAAATATTGCCTTCTGAATTCAAGGGTAAAATGGACAATTGGGCATTTGGTTGTGATGTATGCCAGGATGTATGTCCATGGAATAAGTTTTCAAAACCATCCAACGAAAGTCGTTTGATGAATCCAAAATTATTGGACCTGTCTAAAAGGGACTGGGAAGAGTTGTCAAAGGATTTTTATGATGAGCTTTTTAAAAGAAGTGCTGTAAAAAGAACAAAATATTCTGGATTAAAAAGAAACATTGAATTTATTGAGCCTAAAATTAAGTTTTAGCTGTGGATAATTCCTTTTTAATAGAAATTTCGGGACAACAATCTGACTAACTTTGTGTTATTGAATGTAGTATGACAGAACAAGAAATGATTCAGCTCAAGTATTCTGGAGAATTATCCATAATGACTGATTATATTAATGTTTCAGTTCAAGCCATAGGTATTTTAATTGCTGGGATTATTATTTGGAGACTGATCATTCGGTATCAGAATAAAAAACTCAGTACAAGATTTAAGAGTGATTATTTTGAATCGTCTTATTCAAAACATTGGAGAAAATAAAAGAGATTGGTATGGGAAAGAATGTGACAATCATTGGAGCCGGCCTAGTAGGGTCATTGTGGGCTGTATATTTATCGCGAGCAGGTTATAAAGTGACCATCTATGAAAGGAGATCTGATATTAGGAAAGCAGAAATTTCAGCTGGGAAATCTATTAATCTTGCCCTTTCTGTCAGGGGATGGAAGGCTTTAGACGCTGTTGGTGTTGGTGACGATGTTCGAGAAATAGCGATACCTATGCATGGCAGGGTGATGCACGATTTAGAAGGAGAATTGACTTATCAACCTTATGGACAAGAGGGGGAGGCAATATATTCAGTCTCAAGGGGAAATATAAATGCCAAAATGATGGATATTGCTGAAAAAAAAGGAAATGCAACCATTCATTATCACCACGAGTGTCAAAAAGTAGATTTTGAAAAATCTATTTCTTTCGTTCGCAATACGATTACGGGTGAAGAAATTGAGGTGAAATCAGATTTGATTTTTGCTTCAGATGGTGCTTTTTCAGCCATTAGATATAACTCAATGCAAAAGCTACCAAGATTTAATTATAGTCAGCGCTTCATTGAAGATGGATATCGTGAGGTATTGTTACCCGCAAATGCAGATGGATCTTATAAAATGGATAAAAATGCACTTCATATATGGCCGAGGGGCAGATTCATGATGATTGCGCTCGCCAATGAAGATGGCTCATTCACATGCACTTTATTTATGCCGCATGAAAATCATAAATATGCTTTCGATAAATTGAATTGTAAAGCAGATGTAGATCAATTCTTTAAAGAGGTTTTTCCTGATTTTTATGAAATGATGCCGAATGTGGGTGAAGCATGGGAAGATCACCCTTTGTCATCACTCGCCATCATAAGGTGTTTTCCGTGGACATCCGGAAAAGTAGCACTGATGGGAGATTCTGCTCATGCTACAGTTCCTTTTTATGGACAAGGCATGAACTCTGGATTCGAAGATTGTACGGTTCTTAATGACCTCATGGTGAAGCATGGTGAGAATTGGGAGAATGTATTTAAAGAATATAATGAAACAAGGAAAAGGGATGGAGATGCCCTACAAGATCTTTCCTTAGACAATTATTATGAAATGAGGGATCATGTGGCCGATGAGAGTTTTTTACTAAGGAAAAAAATTGAAGCAAAATACACCAAATTGTATCCTAATAAGTGGTTGCCGTTGTATTCTCAAGTTACTTTTAGTAATATTCCTTATCATGTGGCGTACAACCAAGGCAAAATACAAGACTCCATAATGGAAGAGGTTATGAATACCGAAAACATTGAACAAAATTGGGATTCGGAAGATATTATGGCAAAAATGGCTGAAAAGAGTAAATCTTTTAACTTTGAATTATGAGAATAGTACTATTGACCTTATTTGTTTTAAGCACTTTTATTATAAACGCCCAAGGAGCGTTTAAAAAATCGAGTAAGGATAATGATTATCTGATTGTTGTAAATGATGGAATTCAATTTAATGTTGGAGCAAGCTATTTGATGCCATCCAAAGAACTTTCAGGGGACTTGGCTTCAGGAACAGGTAGAGGTGAGTATAATGTTTTGCCAGAAGGAAAGGTGGGTTATTTTGCTGAACTTGGATTTGCACATTTTCCGAAATGGAAAGGTATCCCAATAAAATTTCTAAAGAAAAGTAGAATTATAGATTACTTTGATTGGGGATTAGGATACAAGGTTATAGCAGGTAAAGAGTCAACTTCTATTGACCGTTTTAACAGCTCAAATGAGCTGATATCAACATCTAATGGTTTTGGTGAATTCCAAAACAGTTCGTTTTTTAGCCGTGTTTCAGCCCATTCATTGATTTATTATGGTAAAAAGAAAATAGATAAGGCTAGAAAACATTTCATTGATAATGCATTTGGTTTTAACTTTGATTATACACAATCACAAGGCAATCAAGTGTATAATGATGGATTTACGGATTATGCATTGGAGCACAAATTCCAAGGGCAATTTAATTTACAATTTCATTATAGTTTGGGTATTGGAATTAGGTTTAACAGAGCTTGGATGATGATTCCTGCTGTTGAGATGCCATTGATTGGTATACATCAATGGAATGGTTTTAATGCCAAGATGAATTGGTTCTCTTCTCAATACTGGCCAGTTTTGATAAGGGTGAAGTTTATCAAATTGTTTGAACGTGTTCCCAAATGTGGAGCGTACGGCGACCCAAGCGATATGAAATTTGATAAAAAGTTTCGGTCGGGTAATTTTTAGTTTTTAGACCACTTTCTAGACATTCTTTTGGGTAGTTTTTTTTGAATTCTCTTAAGGACAGAATCTCTGTCTGAAATGTTCCCACATCTTAAGATATCCCTAAAAACCACTTTATTTTCTCTGAAAAATGTAAATTCCAGGCTAACAGATGTCGCTTCTTCTCTGTAAATATGATAGATACTCGTTCGGCCTAGAATTTCTTCAAGAGACACCTCAATTTCACTCGGTTTAAAGCGTCGATCATAACCTCGAACATTAACAACGAGATACGTTTTGATGTTCTTGCCGAGCAACAATTTCTGAAGTGTATCAGACGCAAGTACTAGTGGATCTGAACCTTGTTTCAAAATATTTAATGAAGGCATGGCATTTAATCCCTGACTTGAAAAAAGCTCAGTTAGAGTTACTTCAACAGCATACCTTTCATCTGGACGGTCGAATTGACCGATGACTAATATACTACTCTCATTAAGGCCTTGTGAATGCGATTGAAAGCCAAAACAGAAGGAAATGACAAGAAGTATTATAAATCGTATTTTCATCTAAAATATTTTTGAGGCAATTGTTTTTACTAAATCGGAATTTGACATTGTATAGTAATGAATGCATGGAGCTCCTCCTTTAACAAGTTCTTTAGTTTGCTCTATGCCCCATTCAATCCCAACTTGTTCTACATCACTATTACTTTTACACTTTAAAAGTTCAGTCGATAATTCTTCAGGATAATCAATATGGAAAAACTTTGGTAAAAAGGAGATGTGGTTTAAAGATTTAATCGGTTTTAAACCCGGAATAATGGGCACATTAATACCAAAGGCTCGGCAAGCATCAACAAATGCGAAGTACTTTTTATTGTCAAAAAACATTTGAGTAACAATATAGCTAGCTCCTGCATCTACCTTGTTTTTTAAATGCAATAAATCTGTTTTCAAATTCATGGCTTCAAAATGTTTTTCAGGATATCCCGCGGCTCCAATACAGAAATCCGTAGGCTCAAGCTTTATATCATCCATGATATAGTTTCCTTGATTCATATCTGAGATCTGATCAACCAACTCTACTGCATAAGAATGACCATTTGGGTCTGGGCGAAAGGATGTTTCTGTTTTGATAGAATCGCCTCGTAAAGCCAAAACATTATCTATGCCTAAAAATTGTAAATCAATTAATGCGTTTTCTGTTTCCTCCTTGCTAAATCCACCACATATTAAATGTGGGACGGCATCTACTTTGTATTTGTTCATAATGGCTGCGCAAATCCCAACAGTTCCTGGTCTTTTACGTATGGAGACTTTTTCAAGCAAACCGTTTCCCTTCTCTTTATAAATATATTCCTCCCGATGATAGGTGACATTCACAAATTTGGGTTTGAATTCCATTAATGGATCAATTCCATCGTAAATTGACTGAATGCTTTTACCTTTTAAAGGGGGAAGTATTTCAAAAGAGAATAAAGTACTCTCCGCAGCTTCAATGTATTCTGTTACTTTCATATAATCTCTGCAAAAATAAAGAATACTCTCAAGTGCTTTTCAAAAATCACGAAATACTTTCGTTTATTGCTTCATAAATGAGTTTTCCTGCACTTATGATCTCATTTTCCGTAATTGTTAATGGTGGAGATAATCGAAAACTATTTGGATGAGAGAGAAACCAAAAAGTGATGAGTCCTTTTTGTAAACATTGATGAACGACTTTTGAAACCAATTCAGATGATTCCATGTCAAAGGCGAACATCATTCCAATTCGCCTACAGATTTTTATTTCTGGGTGTTCAATTAGCATGTTTTCTAAAATAGAACCCAATCGCTCGACCTCATCTAGATTCACCTCGTGTTTTAGTACAGAGCAAAAAGAAGCTGCTGCTGCGCATGTTACGGGATGACCACCGAAAGTAGTGATGTGTCCTAAAGCGGGACGATCTCGAAATGTATTTAATATATGTTTACCCGAAATCAATGCTCCGATGGGTAACCCCCCTCCTAAAGATTTACCTAAAGTAAGGAGGTCAGGTTGGATATTATAGTGTTCGAAAGCAAAATGTTTACCTGTTCTTCCAAGTCCACATTGAATCTCATCCAAAACAAGCAGAGCACCTACTTCTGTGCATCTTGCCCTCAATCTCTGCATAAATAATTTGGATGGAATCTGGACGCCAGCATCACCTTGAATGGTTTCCAAAAAAACACCAGCGGTATCAGTAGTAATATTATCAAGCTCATTGATTTGATCTAATTCAATGAATTTTATGTTGGGTAGTAATGGTTTAAAGTTCTGTTTTCTTTGCTCACCACTAGAGATGCTTAAGGAGCCATTTGTACTGCCATGATAAGCACCGTTAAAGGCTATAATTTCAGTTCGTTCAGTGTAAGCTTTACATAACTTTATAGCCGCTTCATTTGCTTCTGTTCCTGAGTTTACCGCATAGACGCAATCCAGCTCTTTGGGCAATAAGCTCATTAAATTTTTGGAAAGGTCTAATTGCGCTTGTTGAATAAACTCCCCATAAACCATGACATGTAAGTGTTTATCAACTTGTCTTTTAATGGCAGTTATAATTTTAGGATGATTATGCCCTAAGTTATTTACACACAGACCAGCAATCATATCCATGTATTTATTTCCTTCTTTATCATAAATATAAATCCCCTCAGCATGATCAGCTTCAATCAAAAGTGGATTTGGATTGGTTTGAGCAAGTTCCTCTAGAAATCTATTTTTATTGTCCAATTTCTGCTTATTTTTTTAGGACATCTATAATAGGTTGCCCTGTCATTGCACCAGTTCTTTGTAGATTTAGAAAATGAGTCAAAGTAGGTGCAATATCTGTGATGCTTATCGGGTAAAACAAATCTTGTTTTTTAATTCCTGCCCCATACCACAATAGGGGTACATGAGTATCATAAGAATAACCAGACCCGTGTGATGTGCCTTGATTCGGGGTGAGGTCCACTTTTTCAGGTAGATATCCTGGTTCTAACATGATGATAAGGTCGCCACTTCTTTTTTTGTCAAAACCTTTACGAATCAATTTAACCCATTTGTCTTCAGTAATACTATGATTTGTGAGGTTTTTGCCTAAAATTACATTTTTTACGCTCTTTTTTTGTAAAAGAATATTTTTAAAAAAAAGAGATACTTTATTCGAGGTTAGTCCTTTAATGGAATCTATTCGTTCCTGGTTGAGGTAAAGATTAAGATTAACGATGTTTTCAATAAGATCAGTCTTAAAAAATTGAATGGATTCTTTTTTAAGTTCAGCTAAAAGAGAATCGACATATAAATAACCTCCAGGTAGATTTTCATCAACAAGCTGCTGAGGAACAGGAACCACTCCATGATCTGCAGTCATAAAAAGAACATACCCGTTTTTCCCGTACGTCTTATTTAAGAATTTAAGTAGTCTGGCAATTTCTAGATCAAGACGTATGTACATATCTTCAATCTCCATTGAATAGGGTCCAAAAGCATGACCCGCAATATCTGTCGAGGAATAGCTAATACAAATCATGTCTGTGTTTCGGCTTTCTCCAAAGTGCTCATTTTGCATGGCATCAATCGCTAAATCTGTGAGTAATGTATTGGCAAAAGGAGAAATCGTGAATAATTGCAAATTATTCCCAGTGGTCATCAAGCTTTTTATTTCATAGGGAAAATGTGCATTTGTTTTTCCAGGAAGAACTACTTCGTAATTACTTTCATCATCAGAAATGTATTGATCAAGATCAAGTATAGGGCTCCATGTTTTTGCATACGTAAAACAATTTTTATTATTGTTGAATTCAATTAACCAAGAGGGCAAAGTTTTTTTAAAGTAAGAGCTGGTAATGAACTTGCCTGTTTGATAATCAAACCAGTATGACCCATCGCTTTTATGTCCGCCTGGTAATATTGCTCCACGATCTTTTATTGAAATTGATACCACTTTTGATTGAGGGTAAGTCATTTTTAATTGATCGGTAACTGTATAGCTTTTTAGTCGATGAGGAGAGCAATTGCCATATATGGAGTTAGCTCCAATAGAATGAACAGAATTATCACCGACACAATTCACTAGGCCATTTACATTCCTATCAAACCAGCTGTTGGCAATAATACCATGATTGTTTGGAGTCGTTCCGGCATAAATAGAAGCATGTCCAGGCCCAGTATACGTGGGAATATAATTGTATTCAACATTTCTGCAATTTGTGCCATTCTTCATGATTTCTTTAAATCCTTTTTTAGAATAATTGTCTTGAAATCTATATAGGTATTCATAACACATTTGATCGACAACAATTCCCACTATAACTTTTGGTTTATTCTTTTGTGAATGACCATAAATGATAGAGCTAAATATCAATAGAAAAGCACTTAAATATTTCATGCCTTAAAAGTAATCATATCTTATTTCATTGTTATGCAACTATTAAAAATAGATCAGCGTCTAAGGTGCGGGCTCAGTAATAACAATAATATTGGACCCTTATCAAACAATAGGAAGCGCAGTTAATTCTGCGCTTTTTTTATTGATGCAACTTTATTAAAAAGAATGGCGTCTATATATCAAACTACTATAACTCTAAAGATATTTTAACTCTTATCTGAACAAAAAGCA